>Ga0315555_1001284_pt1 | contig 18126 bp, 17 predicted proteins | sample SalMarSW160380MG_FD_202113 | JGI IMG/M metagenome (GOLD analysis project Ga0315555, IMG submission 202113) | Salt marsh sediment microbial communities from the Plum Island Ecosystem LTER, Massachusetts, United States - Salt Marsh Sediment SW1603-80 ... | reverse complement strand
GCTGTTTTCGCTGCTGCCGAGTCCATGGGTATAAGTGATAGGAAATTGTTGGAAAAGTTTACAGAACAAGTGAGCCAGCGCTTAGAGGTGGCTCATCCCTTCCCAGGCATGGAGGAGTTTGTTCCTCGGCAAATTAAACAGCCTGTGTCCCCCTCCCAAATTCAGGCAATGGTTAAGGAGATTCTAACTGCAGATGAATTCTCCCCCCAGGCCAGAAGCCAAGTCATTTCTGGAATCAAACTCAGCGATAATGCCTTAAGAGTTCTGGAAAGGAGATATCTGTCAAAGGATGGGGAGGGGAAGGTTATTGAGACCCCACAAGAGCTATTTCGCCGTGTCGCCAGACATATTGCCTCAGCCGAGTTCCTTTACGATTCCAAAGCAGATGTTTCCTTTTGGGAGGAAGCATTCTATCAGTTAATGGCAAACCTGGATTTCTTACCTAACTCCCCTACGCTAATGAATGCCGGCCGCGAACTAGGACAATTATCAGCTTGCTTTGTTTTACCTATCGAGGATTCTATGGAGTCCATTTTTGATGCGGTTAAATATACTGCTTTGATTCATAAAAGTGGCGGAGGTACCGGCTTTTCCTTTTCCCGACTCAGACCAACAAGTGATCGAGTGGGTTCTACAGGTGGCATTGCAAGCGGCCCGGTCTCTTTCATGCGAGTCTTCGATGCCGCCACTGATGTCATAAAGCAAGGCGGCATGCGCCGCGGAGCCAATATGGCAATACTCAATGTTGAGCATCCCGACATCTTGAAATTCATCGAGGCTAAGGAAGACCCGGAAGTTCTAACTAATTTTAACCTTTCTGTAGCTGTGACCGATAAGTTTATGAAGGCAGTGGAAAAAGGCACCGATTACAATTTGGTGAACCCTCGAACTGGAGAGGTGACGGATAAGCTTAATGCCAAAGAGGTATTTGACAAAATAGTTGACATGGCTTGGCGCACCGGCGACCCGGGTGTTGTGTTTATTGACGAGATAAACAGACATAACCCCACGCCTAAATTGGGCAAAATAGAAAGCACCAACCCCTGTGGGGAACAACCCTTGCTCCCCTTTGAATCCTGTAATTTAGGCTCCATAAATTTGTCCAAGATGGTGGCGGATAAAGATGGCCAGCCATACACTGACTATGACAAGCTATCTCAAACAGTCAAGCTGGCAGTCCGATTCCTTGATGATGTTATCGAAGTCAACCAATTTCCCTTGTCAGAGATTACGGAGATGACCAAAACTACCAAGAAAATAGGCCTGGGGGTGATGGGTTTTGCTGACATGCTGATTCAGCTTGGTATCCCTTATGATAGTGAACAGGGGCTTGTTGTAGCCGAGGAAATTGCCCATTTCATATCTGAAGAGGCGGATAAAGCCTCGATAGAGCTAGCCCAAGAAAGGGGAGTTTTTCCTGCTTTCCAGGAAAGCATTTATGACATGCCCGATGGTCCTCGTTTTCGAAATGCCTCTCGGACTACCATTGCTCCTACTGGCAGCTTGAGCATAATCGCTAATTGTTCCAGCGGCATTGAACCATTATTCGCCTTAAGCTACGTGCGCCATATCCTGGAAGGCGAAGAATTTATAGAGGTGAACCCTTATTTTGAGGAGACGGCCAAGAGCGGAGGGTTCCATTCCCCGGATCTAATGAAGCAACTAGCTGAAGGAAAGAGGTTAAAAGACGTAGAAGAAGTTCCTGAAGAGATAAAGAAACTCTTTATCACCGCCCATGACATATCTCCTGAGTGGCACGTTAAGATGCAGGCAGCATTCCAAAAATTTACTGATAGCGCTGTATCCAAGACGGTCAATTTTCCTCACGAGGCAACGCCCGAAGATGTAGCTAAAGTGTATATGCTGGCTTACCAGGAAGGCTTGAAGGGGATAACCATTTACCGTGATAGGAGTCGTGAAAGTCAGGTCCTCACTGTGGGTGAGGGGGTAAAAAAGGCTGCAGGTAAGCTAGCTCCCAGGAAAAGGCCAAAAGTTACCAGGGGTGTAACCGAAAGGGTAAACACCGGGTGTGGCTACATTTATGTGACAGTAAATTTTGATAGTCGGGGAATATCCGAAGTTTTCTCCACCTTAGGAAAAGCTGGGGGTTGTGCCGCAGCACAGCTTGAGGCTATCAGCCGCCTTACATCCCTGGCTCTAAGGTCTGGAATAGATGTAGATTCTATTGTAAAGCACCTGCGCGGAATTAGATGCCCTTCTATTGCCTGGGAGCAGGGACATGCCATTTTATCCTGTGCTGACGCTATCGCTAGCGTGCTGGAGAAGTACATTAGGGAAAAGACCGCTACTAGAGAAAAGAGCACTAATCCAGGTACGCCTTCCCAAAATCCTGAGATGGTTAAAAGTTGGGCCGGGCAATGCCCCGATTGTGGTAGTTCTTTGATTTACCAGGAAGGCTGCGAAATTTGCCTTGCCTGTGGCTTTACTAAATGTGGATAGAGTACTAGAGAAGTGGGTAAATCGAGAGGTAGCTATTATTCAGCTCTTAAGCGGATAACTAAAGTTGCCAATTCGGATTTTGGCTTAAGGAAGATTTGTAATTCTATAGCTAAAAGCACTGCCAGGGCAATGCAGGCAAATGGCTGCCGCATTTTATCCCTCAATTCCCAAAAGGAATATTTGATTACTGCAGGCGCGTATGGTTTGAGCGACCTTTATCTGAAAAAGGGGCCACTTGATGCCCGTAAAAGCCTTCCAGAGATCCTTGAGGGGGAAGTGGTATTTATTGCCGATGCTGCTAAAGATGAAAGAGTTCAATATCCCCAAATAGCACTAGCGCAAGGAATATCTTCTATACTTGGGGTTCCTATACTTGGGAAAGGAGAGGCTATCGGGGAGATTCGAATTTACACTCGTGAGCCTCGCCAATTCTCCGAAGCTGATAAAAGCTTCCTCCTCAGTGTTGCTGATATGTGCGCCGTCATCTTTGAGAGAGCAGAGCTTCATCAATTGCTAGAGCAAGATTATAAGGCAAGTAAGAGACTAAGAAAATCGTCCCAGGTATCTCCGTTACCTACTACTACCCAGGAGCCATCTAGTTTCGCTCATCCCAGCGAGGAGGATTTTGCCAAACTTTTAGACTTTTACTGTATTGAATGGCTTTATGAGCCTCGTTCCTTTCCTCTGAGGTGGGAGGGCGACAAGATAGCAGAAATGTTCACTCCCGATTTTTACTTGCCCGAGTTAGACCTTTATGTTGAACTCACTACATTAAAACAAAATCTGCTAACTGAGAAGAACCGCAAGCTGCGCCAGCTTAGAGAACTTTACCCCGAAGTCAATATCAGGCTTCTAAACAAGAATGATTTTCTTAAGCTGTTAGCCAAATACGGCTATGGCCCTCTAGGCGAAGCTAAAGTAGAGGGAATCGATCGGGTTTTGTACAGCCACGCCAAAATTCAACGAAGGATAAGAACCCTGGCCATACGCATTTCGCATGATTACGCTGGTCAGCGATTAGTGCTCATAGGCATCTTGAAGGGCGTTGTCTGCTTTATGGCTGACCTGATGCAGCACCTTTCCATCCCGGTTACCCTGGACTTTATGGCTATCTCATACTATGGTGGCGATGGTCAGGTAGTCAAGATAACCAGAGACCTCGATAGCAGCATAACAGGGCAACATGTACTGATGGTTGAAGACATTGTAGATACTGGCATGACACTGAATTACATTCTCAGTCATCTCTCTGCTCACAATCCTGCTAGCCTTCGCGTTTGTACCCTGCTTGATAAGAGAGCACGTCGATTGATAGATGTTCCGCTTGATTACGTAGGCTTTGAAGTTCCCGATGAGTTCGTAGTGGGTTATGGATTAGATTACAACGGAGAATACCGTAATTTGCCCTTTATTGGCATCCTCCATCCCGAGCTAATCAAAGGCGCAGGGCTGCGATAACCAACCCTAACTTAGCTCCTTTCTTCCGTGGCGATACTTATAGCTCGTATAACAATAAAACAGCAAAAAAACTGGGGATAAAAAATTGCCCCAAGTAACCTCCCTTTTCTTGGCACTCCACCCACCTTCTTTTCTGCTTCCGCCTACCTTGCGCCGGGCTTTTTACTTCCCAACACCTTTCAGCTTCTACTTACTCAGTGGTCGGCCACACTTGCCAAGTTTCTGTTCAATTACTTGGAGCTCTATTATATTAACACACCACTCAAACTTTGTCAAGGGGGTGTGCTGGCTAACTACACAGGTAACGCTGGACTGCGAATTTTGGCAAGTTCTTTTTCAATATACTCTACTGGAGTAAGATAGGCAAGAGATTGGTGCGGGCGGTTGAATCCCGACAAGTCGGGACAATGGGTTTTCTTTTAAATTTTAAAGAGGTAAAAGCTGGCTGGCTTTCTCATCCCGGTAACTCCCACGGTAAGTGATTACCACTAAACATACCATGAGTGTTACCCATGTATCTCAGCCTCCGCAACAGCCTTCGTAAAAGCTATTTGTGGGACTGCGCACTAGAATGCGGATTTAAAGGCAAAAAGCGTATGGGACAGGGACGCTGAATTGCCTGCCGTAATGAAAGAAGAGAGCAGGGCTAAAAAACCCGATACTGTGCTAAAATTTCAATTGATGACAGGCACATATTATGTCATCCGCCCTATGGGGTATGAGGATATCCCCCAGGTAGCCCAAATTGATAGAGAGGCTTTTCCTGGTGAGTGGGTGTTTCGCTCTCAATCGGCGTATAAGCGGGATCTTGACAATCCATCCGTCCGCTATATAGTGGCTTGTAATAAGAGGGATGCGTCAGAATCTGAGGGACAAGCGATACAGGGACTGCCTTGGTTCAAACGGCTCTTCAGCCAAGAGCGTCATCTCAACGTATCGGAAAACATAGTTGGCTTTTCGGGCTTCTGGATGATGATGAAGGAAGCACATATCATTGCCATTGGTGTAAGAGATGGCTATCGTCGACTTGGCATAGGTGAAGGTTTGCTTATCGCAACCATTGAACTAGCACAGATATTGAATGCTACTGTAGTCACTTTGGAGGTGCGTGCCTCTAATAAAATAGCTCAGGAACTTTATAAAAAGTATGGCTTCCAAGTGGTGGGGAGGCGCCCGAGGTATTATTCAAGCGATGGAGAGGACGCTATAATCATGAGCACGGATAATATTACCTCTATGCCATTTCAAGCATCTTTGCAGCAGTTGAAAAAAGCCCATGCTCAAAGACACCGTTGGATTTTTGCCCAGGTACGCTAACTATATTTACTCAGGATGGCCTTAAATGAATCTATAACAAACCCTAGCTGCTGCCTATCAGCAGCAAAGGTGGAGAGTTTGAAAGACCTTGCCATGCCTGGCTGTGGTCCCCAAATGCCTCTTTCCTTTAATTCTTTATAGAGGAAATATCCTCTCTCTCTAACCCGCTTGGAGATTTCGTAGAGCACAGGGGTGTCAAAGTGCAGCAAGTCATGCCTGTGCGGTTTTTCGCCTAATTGTGTAAAGCCTAATTTCTCAAGTTCAGCGGAAAACCACTGTGCTTTAGATACCTGTTCATCCCATTGGTTAACTCTTTCTTTCACATATGGAAATGAAGCCATGAGCGTTATCAGAGGAACCCCCCTTACAGTACAGCCGAGGAGCTCAATCTCTTTATTGCTATATGTGCTGGATTTTCTCAACACTGTCTCTTCCCATTTCTTCTTCATTCCCAATACCCCAACAGGTCCGGCAGAGGCCATGCTTTTGTGCCCGCTGCCAATTATGAAATCAGCTCCTATTTCCTCCATGCTTACAGGCATTCTGCCCACAGCGTATGCCCCGTTAAGGATATAAGGGATGTTATATTCCTGGGCGATTTCTCCTAACCTTCCGGCATCAGGAAGATTTCCATAATTACCGTCTGGATAAGTTAATAGAATTAGCTTGGGGGCGTGTTTTTTTATGAGCGGTGCGTATTCGTTAACGTCGACTCTGAATTCCGGATGTCCGGAATGAGGCACCTCGATTACGTTTAATCCCACCCGTTCGGCAGCGACGACCGTTGTGTAATGCCTGTTGCCGTCGACAAGAATCGAATCCCCCAGCTCGGCTAGAGAATGCATGACCATGAATTTAGCTTCTCTGGCTCCGTGGGTTATGGTGGCAACTTCACAGCCTAAGAATTGAGGTAGAAGCTCCTGGACAAAGTCTCGGATGGGGGGATTGGTTACATTACACAAGCTGCCCTGGCAAAAATCACACACAGAATATCCATCCCCAAATTCCGTTAAGGCCTCCCTGGCAGCATCGGTAAGCATGCCACCTGTCTGTAGAGGCATGAGGTTAATAAGCCCCTTATGTTGCCTTTGGAGATTAGCGAGTTTTTGTAATGATTTATTTTCTGCTTGCTTCACTGCTTTTCCCTCTCACAGGTCGTGACTCTATAGTCACAAATACAGCGCCAGCGACCCCTATCTTCTTCTGCTGTCCTTCAATATGTTCTCGGACAGCTTCGGGAATCTGTAGATTAAGGTCAGAAAGATGCCTTATTCCCTTCACCTGATAAGTTAAGTTATCGTTGCTGCTTTCTATTGCTGCTGCGGCACCCATGGCTATAGCACGCATATAGTTTATCCCGGTGTATATGCCTGAAGGCGCAATATCACTATAAATACTGCCATCGGCAACGCAGATCTCATTGAAACCGGCGGGACCGATTAATCTCTTGCCTGCTTCTTTTTCGACAACTTTCACCTCAATAGACTTGTCTTTCCATGCCAAAAATTCACATGGGGCAATCTCGTCTTTGTGCATTCGGGCGGTTTCCTCAATTGCCCTGGCTATTTTCTGCCCCCTGGCTGTCTGAGGGCTGGCTATATAGGTAATAGATTTGGCTATCTCTTCGTCAGAATACTCCGTTACAGAAAATTGGGGATATGCTAGCTTCCTCACATCGTCTATTTCATAAAGAAGCATCCCCAGTCGTTCAATGCCGAATCCTGCGTTGAACACAGGGCATTTAATGTCGAAATTGGCCAGGGCCACAGGCGAATACATTCCAATGTCCGCTATCTCGAGCCAGGTGTCCTTATACTTAACGAAGACCTCCTGCTCTTGCCCGGGGGCATAGTACTTGGATGTTGCTATCTTGGTCTCAAATTTGATGTTGGAAAAGCCATATTGCTGCATGATATCCCTGGTAACCGCCCTTCCCGCGTCTAAGGACATTTCAGGATCCATAACCACGATGGATGCTGAGTGGTGGACTCGCAAATGCCGGGCATCTTCTCTCTGTTCGTTGCGATATCTGGGACCCACGGAGAATAAGGCAACTGGAAAGCTGGCTTTGTCCTGTAATGCTGCTAAGGTATGAAACCAGGTAGCCGTCATGTGACTCCTCAGGGTCTTATTGGAAGGCACTGGCTGTAGTTCTTTCATCTCGGGGAAAACCTTGTCCAGAAGCTCCGTAGCCTGGTAATCAGTGATGCCCAGTCCAGCAATGAGCTCTTCTATAAGATTATCTGCCTCGATTTCCCCCTTTTTATAATTTCTCAAAATGGCCTGCAATTTTTCAATGTCAATTTTTTCTGCTATTTTCTTTAGTTGAGCTATTCTTCTCGCGCTCAGCCCTATGTCAGGGCGAGGCAATTCAGCTAAGTAAAAAGCCCTGTCGAGAATAACTCGAGCTTCCGGCCCATATTGCTTGACCACGTCGCTGTCGGGCAGCATTGTGAGATTCTCGACCTCGTCAAAGCCCAGGTTTAGCAATATCTGGCGAGATTTTTGAATTAATTCCCGTACAAGATGGGGTTTGCCTTTCCTCGTCAGAGAGATTTCAGTGCCGGTGGGGATAAGCTTCGCCGTAGCTATCCAGGCATCGGTAAAGTTGCTTTTTGCCTTAGACTTTATTTCACCGGTATCGAAGGCTGCCATGCTCTGTAAAGTATACCTCAAAGAGCTATTCTATTCTACGGCTCAGCCGCGTAAGCTTTCCTCGATTCTTACTTTGGGAAAAAGGTCACCTCTTCGCCCTGTTTTGAGGGATGGACTTCAATCCTTCAGAATTTTGTCAGTCAGGAAATCCTTCACTGCCTCTAAGACTTGCTCTTTCGGGCAGCTGACTCTCCACATTCCATCCGGGAAGTTGAAGAGCAACCACTTCCTGTGTGTCCCATTGCCCATTATCAGAACGAAATCACCTGTCTTGGTGTTCTGGGAAATTTCTATAAGACCTTTGTTCTTCAGTCCCCGCATTCGCATTCTGTCTCTAACCCTTATTTCCTCGATTTTCACTTTTGACACCTCCTTTTTACCCTTATAGCCCTGTGTGGAGAGCAGGTCGTTCAGGTGGCAGCGCTTTCAGCCCCCGAACCGTTGCCCGGGGAGCAGCTAGCTTTCTATCGCTTTTCGCCCTTCTCTTCCGCGGTATCTTCTACCCTTTCCACCTCGAGAGTGCATTCTGTGACCAGTGCAGCAATTGCTCCCAGCGCAGCCAGTACCGGGGCTGCCAGGACCGTCACCGCAGTCACACCAACGCCTACTGTCAGCGGGATGTCTATCAGAGGACGCCCCTTATGTATTAAACGGACTCTCCTGATATTTCCCTGGTGTATTAGCTCCTTGACCTTCTCGACCACTTGACTTCCATCTACAGTGAACTTCTCGGTTGTCATTGTCCTTAACCTCCTTTCACTCTCGATCTTTACATCCTTATCTTCAGCCTCTGGCTTTGATGCGCCGCAGCAAGTATTGCTTCAGCATGTTTAGCGCGGCTTCGACAGCATCCCGCTTGTTTCCCTCTCGATTTCCCGGAAAGGTATGCTTCTGACTAAAGCTTTCACCCTCGGCTGCCAGGCCCAGGTAAAACAAACCCAGCGGTTTTTCGGGAGTAGCGCCCGAGGGGCCGGCAATCCCGGTATCGGAGACGCATATGTCCACATCCAGGAGCTTCCTGCCACCTTGAGCCATCTCCCGAGCTGTTTGCTCGCTCACGGCTCCATAATTTTCAATGGTCGCCTTTTTTACCCCGAGCAGGGCGATTTTTACTTCGTTGCTGTAAGCTACTACAGAGCCCTTGAAGTAATCAGAGCTGCCGACGACGTTAGTTATCCTATCAGCTATCCCGCCGCCGGTAGCCGACTCCACAGCGCCGATGGTCAACGACTTTCCTGTTTTAGCCTGGTATTCCCTTATTAGCCGGCCAATTTCTGCTTCCAGTTCTGCCATTATTCTCTCTTATCTGCTAAGTGCGTTTCAATTTTATTTATTCCACCATCCTCCACCTGAACAAGAAAGTACCTAAAGCAGAGAACACTACGGTATAGCCAAGAACCCAGTAGAAATCTGGGGCAATGCTACTGAAGCTAGCCCCCATCATAATATCTCTTGCTGCACTAGTAGCATGGGCAAAGGGAAGAGCGTTCCCTACGTCATAGAACACGCCTCCCAGCACTTTTAAGTCTATCCAGATTCCTCCGAGTAACGCTACGAGGGTTATTATTATTGAGCCAACGGCCGACGCTTGATTCACGTTAAAAAGCAGTCCCAGAATCATCCCCAGTTCCACACAGCATATCCCCATGACGAGAAGAACGAGAAAAACGAGGCCTGCATTCCCGGGCATCTCAAGTCCCAGCAAAGCCCCTACGCCGAAGCACACCGCTATTTGAAGAATCACCATGGGGATGTAGGGCAAGGAGTAAGACAAGATGAAATCACGTGGCTTGAGTGGGGCGGTGAGGAGCCTTGATAAAAGTGCGCCTTCCCTGTCTCGGGCGAGTGTCATGGCTGAAAACATTAATAAGAAGGCAAACCCAAAGACCGCTACTCCAGGTACTAACATGGTAGTAGTGAGAAAGCTTTCGTCTCCCATATTCCGACCCAGAGACCAGAATATGGCCAGAAAACCTGCGGGAATCCCTATTTCGAGGCCCATGTACATAGGGTCCCGCAGCATCTCCTTGAAGTTTCTCGTAGCCAACTCCGCGAATCTCATTCTCTTAGCTCTTTTCCGGTAAGATGTAGAAATACATCATCCAAAGTGGGTTGTTTTAAAGACGTGGACTGGATAGCAACTCCCCTGGGGCGCAAATAATCTACTATCTCGTAGAAACTCAATTCTTTAGCTCTAATCTCAATTCCGCCCTCTGTTACTTTTACTTCCGGGTATATCTCCTTTAGACCCTCAATGGCGTCAGAGGGCAGGTTCTTTGCCTTGACTACCATAACTCGCATATCGGAGATGCTGTCTTTTAACTCCTGTGGAGTTCCCAGGGCCACTATCTTGCCTTCGTCTATTATCGCTATTCTATCCGCCAGGGCATCAGCCTCTTCCAGGTAATGGGTCGTAAGCACTATCGTCTTTTTCCCCTTAAGCTCTGCTATATGTTCCCATATACCTCTCCTCGACTGAGGGTCCAGGCCAAGGGTGGGTTCATCCAGAAATAATACCTGGGGGTCAGAAACAAGAGCCATAGCGATGCTGAGCCTCCTTTTCATCCCCCCTGAGAATTTCCTTACTTGCCCTTTTGCCCTCCTAGCCAGGCCCACCATCTCCAGCAGTTCCTCTGACCTCTTTTTCACCTCTTTTTTCGCCACTCCACGTATCCCCCCAATCAAGCGCAGGTTCTCCCAGGCGTTAAGATGCTCCGCTATTGCTGTCTCTTGTGGCGAGACATCTATTATTTGTTTCACTGCCATGGGATTCTCATGTATATCACGACCCATGACCGTGGCTGTGCCACTGCTCGGTTTGAGCAGACAGCATAGCATCTTGATAGCAGTTGTTTTGCCAGCGCCATTCGGTCCTAGCAGTGAGAATAGCTCACCTTCCTTAATAGATAAATCTATGCCATCTACTGCTACCAAGTCTCCGAATTTCCTGGAAAGGCTAAATGTTTGAATGGCAAAGCGATTGCGGTTTGGCATGTAGCTCATAGGTCCCTCTATAACTCTACTTTATCATTTTAGCAGCTTTCCTTGCTATAATTCAGCAGTGGCTGAGTTAAGCGACGCAATTATCTTCCTGGGTACTGCTGGTGCCAGGTTTGCAGTGATTCGCCAGTTTCTCGCTTCAGGTGGTGCCTGGCTTACTCTGGGTAACACTCAAATACTTCTGGACCCCGGTCCTGGCTCCCTGGTTCAGGCTGCCAGGAGAAAACTCGACCCCACGAAACTGGAGGCTATTATTTTATCTCACAGACATTTAGACCACAGTGGGGATATTAATATCATGATTGAAGCTATGACCGACGGAGGTACAAAGAAACGCGGCATGGTCTTCGCTCCTGCCGATGCCCTGAATCAAGACCCAGTTATCTTGTCTTATTTGCAGTCTTATCCCCAGAGCATCCATGTCTTAACCGAAGGAGGGTCCTATGTGATTAACGACGTTTCTTTTAAGACCCCCATCAGGCACAAGCATCCCGTAGAGACATATGGCTTTATCTTCCAAACGCCGCGGCATACTTTCTCCTGGATTACTGACACCAGATATTTCGAAGATTTGGCCAGTCACTATGAAGGCGATTTGCTAATTATCAATGTAGTCCGATTGAACCCCGGAGCTCCCATTGACCACTTATCTCTTCCTGAGGTCAAGAGCATAATCGAGGAGCTAAGGCCCAGGATAGCCATACTTACTCATTTTGGCATGACCATGTGGCGGGCTAAACCCTGGGAGTTAGCTGAGAAATTGACCGAAGAGACCGGAGTCTCGGTTATTGCCGCCAGGGACGGCCTGAAATTCGACCTGGCGCAACTAGATTAATCCCAAAAGTCTTGCGGACTTTTGGGGGACCCCGATAAAATTGATTCTAAGCCTAACCGGGTTCCCACGAAAATCGCAAGATTTTCGTGGGTGGAGTTAGAGGGATGATAGGATACAAGCTCTGCTATAGTAAGTTCTAACTTACCATCTTCTTTCTGAATAATACAATCCCGGCAGCAAATAGGACGACTGCCCAGCCAACAAGCCAGTAAAGATCGGGCATGACAGCTGAGAGAGAGGAGCCGTTGATAATAGCCCGAGAGCCATCTATAGCATGGATGAAGGGAAGGGCTCCAGCAACGCTTTTAACAGCCGAAGGCATACCCTCTACTGAGAACCAGGCCCCGGAGATCATGGCCATGGGAACGATGAAGACCCAGCATATAGGCGCTTGAGATTCGCTTTTGAGCAAGGTCCCAACTATCATTGCTATTCCGATAGAGCAAAGCCCGATAAGAAAGAAAATAAGAAAAGCATATCCCAGGTTGCCAACTATGGTTAGCCCCATTGCCATCCCGACACCGAGGTAAATCAGCGTGGAAATGATGAGCACTGGAATAAAGGGCAGAGAATAACCCAGAATGAAATCCCAGGGCTTTGCCGGAGTAGTAAGCATTCGAGCTAGAAAGCCCTTCTCCCTATCGCCGGCAATCATCCCTGCCCCTGTGGCAATTAAAATCATGAGTCCGAAGACAGCTATCCCGGGGGCAAAGAAATTGACCGTCTCGTTCTTTATTTTGCTCTCTGTTCCCTTTAGCTCAACATTTAAAGGGGGAGCCACTCCCAGGAATTCAGAACCAACAGCCTCTATTATAGGTTTTACTTGTAGACCTATCATCGGGTCTGCTTCCTTGTAGACTAACTCTAAGTTGACAGTTTGTTGGGCCTGCTTTGCTTCCTCAAATCCTGAGGGAATGAATAAATAGAATGATATTCTGCTGTCCTCCAGGTCCTCTTGAGCCTGAGATTTTTCACTGTATATCGGCTCATTCAACTCGATAGCCTCTATGCTTCCAAGATATTGTATAAAGGCAGAGGAGCTTTGGGAGTGGTCTTCGTCTACTATGCTCATCGCAATAGGGCTGGCCTGCTCCCCGGCGAAGGCAGAGCAAAATACCAGCATAAAAGCGAGAGGCATTCCCAGGAGGAAACCTAAAACCACGCGATTCCTATAAATCTCCTTCAGATTCCTTTTGCCGATTTCCCAAAACTTCATTTCCTTCACCTTCCTTCTAGTCTCTGAGCTTCTTTCCCGTTATCTGGATAAAGACGTCCTCCAGGGTTGGCTGCTCTAAGACAGCAGAATAAACGGTAACTCCTCGAGAGTGGAGATAGTCCACGATCTCTTTGAAGTCTAAGTCCTTGTGGGAAATCCTAAGCTTCTCCTTGACCTTCTCCAGCCTGGAGTATTTGCTTTGCAAATCCGCTATGATCTCAGCGGTAATGTTCTCTGCTGTGACGACCATGCTGCGCATCTCAAGGAGATTTGTCTTTAGCTCTTGAGACGTACCCAAAGCTACAACCCTTCCTTCGTCGATAATTCCTATTCGCTCGGAGAGGAAATCTGCCTCCTCCATATAATGGGTGGTGAGCAAAATGGTCTTCTTTCCCTTAAGCTCAGCTATATATTCCCAAACTGCTCTTCTTGCCTGGGGGTCAAGGCCTAAAGTAGGTTCATCTAGAAATAAAAGCTCAGGGTCATGCACCAAAGCCATGGCTATGCTAAGCCTGCGTTTCATCCCTCCGGAAAACTTCCGCACTTGATCTTTAGCCCTTTCCATAAGCCCCATCGTCTCCAGTAGTTCCTTCGACCGCCTTTTTACTTCGTTAGAACTCAGGCCATGGACCTTGCCAATCAGAGCCAGGTTTTCCCAGCAGTTAAGGCGCTCAGAGAGAACGGTATCTTGGGGTGATACCCCGATGAGTTTTTTGACCTTAAATGGCTCCTTAGCAATGTCGTAGCCCAATATGGAAGCGGTCCCCCTGGTTGGCTTTAAGAGGCAACACAACATCCTGATGGTGGTAGTCTTCCCTGCCCCGTTAGGACCCAGGAGGGAGAAAAGCTCGCCCTTCTTTATCTCCAAATCAACGCCGTTTACCGCTACCAGGCCATCAAATTCCTTGGTGAGTTTAAAGGTTTGTACTGCGTTCATTTCTTCACCCCCTTACAAATAATAACACACTCATTTAGGCAGGAAGGCTTTGAGTAAATTCAATGAAGGCTCTAACCTCAGCTCCCAGACGTATGATGTATCGACCACGTCTGGATTATTGCATTTCCAGCATCCCTTTGTGATTCTTGCCGCCTCACGACGATCCCAGTTTTTCATTATCTCATCGAACGGGGAGGTTCTCACATTTCCATAAGGTCTATCATAGTTGAAGCAGTTCGTTACGTTGCCCTCTGGAGTCACGGTTACAGAAACAAAAGGGACACGGCAAACATAAGGCGTCATATTCAGCAGGTATCTCTCTAGATAAGCTCGGGAATTATTTATTGGATAGCCTTTCTTTTTTAGGCCAAGCAGCTCCCTGGCTGCTTGCTGCTCTGACTCTCGCGATGCCAGGGCCTCCTTGTTTGTCTCCCCGGTTTCTCTCAAAATCCCTTCCTTTGCCGGGCAGACCCAAAGCGATACGCCGAGAGAGCGGGCAAGGTCTGCCATTTGCCCCATCATGTTCTCATTTCCTCGATGGAGGAGACAATTAATTATAATTTTCTTGGGCGAGTTCATCCTCTTTAAGACCTCTATGCCCTCAACAGCCCTGGCGAAAAGACCCGGCATGCCCCTGAATGAATCGTGACCCTTGCCCTCCGGATAATCCAGTGAGACTATAATACAGTGGACTTCTTTGCCGATTTCATGTGCTCTGTCTGGTAGGAGAAGTCCATTGGTGATCACGATCGTAACCATTCCATTTTCGCGGGAAGAACGACAGAGCTGACCAAGGTCTTGGCGCAGGAGAGGCTCTCCACCCCATATCGTATTTGCTACGAATCCCGCATCCTTCGCGCCCCGATAGAGCCGTTCGATCACGCTCGTTTCGAGCTCGTCTGCTTCATTATCACGCCAAAGACACGTCGGGCAATTGCAATTGCACCGTCCTGTGATCAGATGTGAGAGAAAAAACGGGCCCCGCCTGCCCAAGCGACTTGCCAGCAGAGTTCTAATAAAGCGGGCGATCTTGCTCCAACCCAAGAGTGCTCCCGAATCTCGTTGCTTTTCTAGCATGGCACGGACCACCCCTCTGACATTATGCTAAATCAACCCCCAAAAGTCTTGTGACTTTTTGGGGACCGATAGGTTCAAATTTCGAATTTATAGATTCCCGTGAAAATCTTGTGATTTTCATGAGTGAATTTAATTAAAATGAGAGCTTCCTGGCAACGACATATTTTCCCGGAGGGTCGCCCCTCAAGTATCGTCTGCGCTGGAGCGTTTCACTTCCGTGTTCGGGATGGGAACGGGTGGTTCCATTCCGCTAAAGTCACCAGAAAGCTCTCTAATAAAGTATAGCTTATTCCAGAAAAAATATGCAAGCCTGTGCAGAGAGCCTTTAACAATATCCAGTTGCTATTCTGAGCCCTTCGCCTCCTGTCATTCTGTTCCTGAACGAAGTGGAAAGGAAGAATCTAATTGACGAGCCCAAATGAGTGTCTGTATAATGCTGGTGGTATTTCGGAATGGCGCAGAACAGTCCCAGCAAAGAAAGGAGCAGCGTGCCTGCTAATATGCTTTTTTCTGTGTTAAGGGTTCTGGATGCCGAGAATCGGCTGCTCGAACGCGCTGACCAGAAGGCAATATCACTGCTCTCTGCTCTTGGCGTGTTTATGGTCTTCTTCATCGTCTACTATCGCCTCATCCCGATTAACGTGTTTACTGTTACACTGCTCTCGATATACTTCGTCGTTTCTTTAATGGCTATAGTGAGCTTTGTCCTGACAGTACGCCCCAGGATTCACTCGGTTGAGGAGGAGACAGGAGACACGGATAAGGCAGCCGAGTGTGAGCCGGCCTTCTTCGTGGGGATCTGTAAATTCCCGACTTTGTCTGCTTACAGACAGGCTCTTCAGGATATGATGAAAGATGAAGCATCTACTATCGATGTCTACACCAGGCAGATCTTTAGCCTGGCTCGGGTCAACGCAGCGAAGTATAAAAATATCAACCGTGCTGTCCTCCTGGTCATCATCGCACTGGCGACGGAATTAGCTCTTGTGGCTTACTTATTTATCTACTATTACGTTCAGGGGGCAAACCTGCTGCCACCGATTACTGGCTAGGATTTGCAATTTTTCCGACAAGGCTTGCTCTCAAAGATTAGTGTCTCTCCCCCTTAAAATAAGGGGGACAAAGGGGGTTATTTCCAGCATCCTGGTGCTGGTTGCTCAGCATCAATTGCATTCTCTTCATAACTCCCCTTTCCCCCTCTTATCTTAAGAGGGGGAATCTTGGAAGAACTTATTTGCTGCGTTCCTGTGCTATAATAACTCTAAAATCTCATAGAGAGGAGGTTTGTTCTCATGGATTGGGGTATGCAAAACCGTTTGGCACGATTAATTCAAGCGGATGGCCGCTGCTTGTTTCTGCCCGTGGACCATGGATATTTTCAGGGTCCTGTCAAAAAATTGGAGAACCCGCGTAAAACTCTCGAACCTCTTCTCCCTTACACCGATGCGATTTTTATTACCAGGGGAGTTTTAAGGTCATCGGTAGACCCTGACAAGGCGAAACCAATTATCCTTAGAGTATCCGGCGGCACCAGCATACTGGGAAAGGACCTGGCTCACGAGGGGATAGCTGCCTCTATGGAGGAAGCCATCCGACTCAATGTGTGCGCCGTGGGCATCTCCATTTTCGTCGGGACCGATTATGAGCATGATTCCTTGCTGAATCTGGCCAGGCTTGTTGATGAAGGAGAAAGGTATGGCATCCCGGTAATGGCAGTTACCGCTGTGGGCAGAGAACTGAAGAAGCGTGACGCCCGCTATCTTGCTTTGTCCAGCCGTATTGCTGCTGAGCTGGGCGCTCGATTGGTAAAGACCTACTACTGTGAAAAATTCGAGAGGGTTACAAAGGGCTGCCCCGTTCCGGTAGTCATTGCCGGTGGGCCCAAAGTAAATACCGGATACGAAGTACTTCAATTTGTTTATGACGGCATCCAGAAAGGTGCCATAGGTGTGAATTTGGGGAGAAACATCTGGCAAAATGAGCACCCCGTGGCCATGATAAGAGCCCTGCGCGCCATTATCCATGAGAACGCTACTCCTGAGCAGGCCCAGGAACTATACGATAGTGTAAAGAGCGGGAAGGAATAATGGTGACGCCTATGCTAAACAAAAGCCAGCTTCTTCGCCTGCGGACGGCGGAGAAGCTGTTCTTATTTCAACTACCCAAAATCTGAGGGGGTGCTTAAATTGAAAAAGTTGAATGCCGCCGCTGTCCTGATGTGCATCATTGGAGCATTCGGTGTATTTCAATTCGTCTGGGGAATTGCAGCCACCGAAAGCTTCACTCAAATGTGGGCAGAAATGATGGGAACAACTGTCAGTGGGTCAGCAGTCCTGACGCTGGCGGTTAAGTTCTATGCTGTATATCACTTTATTGCTCTGGTATTGTTAGCCGTGGTTGCCGTGATTCCACTCAGGAGAGCAGAGAAGTGGGCGTGGTTCTCAATCCTGGTTTTCGGTGGAATTGGTCTGGGCTTCGGCCTTGCTCTCTGGGCTCCGTATTTCCCCTTCATGTATGTTCTCTTTGCGATGTGGATAGCGGCATTGGCGCTTTCCGCCAGACCATGCCTTGGAAAGAAAGAATGAACGCTGTGGAACGTTAAAAGAAAGGAGGAGAGTACAATGAAAGTAATGGTGCGAACAATTATGAAAGCTGTCCCTGGCAAGATGTCAGAGGCGATGGAGCTTGAAAGAAAGCACATGGCTATCGCGAATCGTGTATTAGGGATATCCGGGAAGTGCTACCGTCCCCTTAGCGGTGGAGGCGACACCATGAATACCATCATTGTCGAGGGCGAGTTCGATAGCCTCGCTGCATTTGAAGCCCACCCCCAGAAGATGGGCGCAGATCCAGAGATGCAGGCGCTCATGCCAAAGTATGAAAAGGTCATCGAGAGCATGGAAGTCGAATTCTACATGCCAATGCAATAGGAGCAGCTAAGGTGGTCAATCATGACGCCATGTGGTCGCCCTCTTGCCCTTCGGCCGACCGAAACCAGTTAGGCGAAACGGCGGCCAAAAAAAGGAGGTGAATAGATTATGGAAATCTTGAGATGGAAGACAAGAATTGCGGTGTTGTGGGTCTTTATGGCGGTGGCTATGTCAGCCCACGCTGTATTGTCCTTTATGGGACGAGAAGCTGTCGAACAGATGTGGGATATGGAGATGGGAC
>Ga0315555_1001283_pt1 | contig 18130 bp, 22 predicted proteins | sample SalMarSW160380MG_FD_202113 | JGI IMG/M metagenome (GOLD analysis project Ga0315555, IMG submission 202113) | Salt marsh sediment microbial communities from the Plum Island Ecosystem LTER, Massachusetts, United States - Salt Marsh Sediment SW1603-80 ... | reverse complement strand
GATCACGGGCTGCTGTGCGCCGGCGACTCCTACAATGACGGCTCTCCCGGGGACGTAGCTCAGTCTGGCAGAGCACCTGGTTTGCAACCAGGGGGTCGTCGGTTCGAATCCGATCGTCTCCACCGATGGGTGAACAGCGCAGCCCGATACGCACCGCGGTGATCGTGGACGCGGTCCGCACTCCCGGCGGCAAGCGAGGAGGCCGGCTCCAGGGCTGGCACCCGGTCGATCTCGCCGCCCACGTGCTGCGGGCCCTCGTCACTCGCAACGACCTCGACCCCGCCCTCGTCGAGGACGTCATCCTGGGCTGCGTCACCCAGACCGGTGAGCAGTCCCTCAACGTCGCCCGCAACGCGGTGCTGGCGGCCGGCTTTCCCGAGCAGGTGCCGGGGGTGACGATCGACCGCCAGTGCGGCTCCAGCCAGCAGGCGTTGCACTTCGCGGCCCAGGGGATCATGGCCGGTGTCTCCGACGTGGTGATTGCCGGCGGCGTCGAGTCGATGACCCGGGTCCCGATGGGTTCCGCCATGCAGCAGGGCCCCGGCCTCCCGTTCGGGCCCGCCATGACCCGCCGCTACCGCCAGGGCCTGGTGCCGCAGGGGATCTCCGCCGAGCTGATCGCCGCGCAGTGGGGGATCACCCGCGAGGAGGTGGACCTGCTCGCCTACCAGTCGCACCTGCGGGCGGCGGCCGCCACCGAGGAAGGCCGGTTTGCCAACGAGATCGTGCCGGTGGAGATCGAGAGGCCCGGTGGGGTGGTCGAGACGATGACCGTCGACGAGGGCATCCGGCCCGACACCTCACTCGAGGCCCTCGCCGCGCTGCCTCCGGTCTTCAAGGAGGACGGCATCGTCACCGCGGGCAACTCGTCGCAGATCACTGACGCCGCCGCCGCCCTGCTCGTGATGAGCGAGGAGCGGGCGGCAGAGCTGGGATGCGTCACCCGGGCCCGCCCGGTGGCCTTCGCCGTCGTCGGGGTCGATCCGGTGACGATGCTCACCGGCCCGATTCCGGCAACCGCCGCGGTGCTGTCCCGGGCCGGGCTGGGGTTGGGCGACATCGACCTGTTCGAGGTCAATGAGGCCTTCGGCAGCGTGCTCGCCGCCTGGCTGCGGGAGACCGGCGCCGACTACGGCAAGGTCAACGTCAACGGCGGGGCGATGGCGTTGGGACATCCGTTGGGGGCGTCGGGGGCGAAGCTGATGGCGACCCTCGTCAACGAGCTGGAGCGCCGCGGCGGCCGCTACGGGCTGCAGGTGATGTGCGAGGGGGGAGGGATGGCGAATGCGACCATCATCGAACGGATCGGCTGAGGTTCCGCCATGGTGACGGCGCTGGTCGCGGTGGCGATGGGGGTGACGATCCTCGGCGTCTCGTTCTGGGTGATCCGCTATCTGGGGAGCGCTCCCCCGCCCGAGCCCGATCCCGACGACGTCCAGGAGGTGTCGGTCGACTACCGGTGCAGCGTGTGCGGGATGCGCCTCACCGTCACCCATGCCCAGGGTGACGAGGCGGAGCCGCCGCGCCACTGCCGCGAGGAGATGGAGGAGGTGGGATCGTGACGTTCACGGTGCATCCGGTGACCCCGGACCGGTGGGGCGACCTGGAACGCCTCTTCGGACCGAACGGCGCCAACAGCGGCTGCTGGTGCATGTGGAACCGGCAGACGAATCAGGAGTTCGAACAGCACCACGGCGCCGACAACCACGCCGCCCTGGCCGAGATCGTGACTGCCGGCCCTCCGCCGGGTCTGCTCGCCTACGACGGCGACGAGCCGGTCGGCTGGGTGTCGGTCGGGCCCCGCGAAGCGTACGGCCGGCTGCAGCGGTCGCCCGTCACCCGACCGGTGGACGACACCCCGGTGTGGACGATCAACTGCTTCGTGGTCGGCCGCCGCCATCGGGGCCGGGGGGTGGCGCAACGGCTGCTGGAGGCGGCGGTGGAGTACGCCGCGGGCCAGGGGGCCCAGGCCGTGGAGGGATGCCCGGTGGACCCGGCGACGGAGCGGATCGATTCCGGTTCGGCATGGAAGGGCCTCGCTTCCATGTTCGAGGAGGCGGGGTTCGTCGAGATCGCCCGCCGCAGCGAGACCCGGCCTCTGATGCGTAAGGTGCTCGCGGCCGAGTCCTGAGGCGGATCTTCGACCCTTCCTGGGGTCGTTCTTGTCACCCTCCCTGCTGTGCAGGGAGGTTCCCTCCGCCGCAGGCGGAGGCGTCGTAGAAGCGCCGCCGAAGGTGGCGTCTGATTCGGGGAGGGTCGCGGTGGGGTCTTCTACCGCGACCCCCCTCAGCTCACTTCGTTCGCTGGTCCCAGCGGGGACGAAAGAAGGGCAACCGCCCTCAACTCATGCTTACACGGATGTAGTTCTCAACACCTGTGGACAAAACCGGGGATAACGACACGCGTGTGATTCAGCGGTAGTTGAGGGTCATGGCGAACCCCGCGGCGATCCCGCCCAAACCGATGAGGAGCCACGTGTTGTCCGGGCTCCCCGGCAGGAAGCCGATGTAGTTCGTGAGGATGATGAGGACCCCGAGGCCCATGAGGGTGAACAGGGTCACCACGTACCACGTCGGGGAGGGGCCCTTGGCCTTGATCGGGTCCTTCTTGGACGGCGGCGTCGGCCGCCGGTTCGCCTTGTTGCGTTTCTTGGAGACGGGCATGACGGATCAGGATAGTGGGTGGGACGGGAAGGGTTCGAAACGGGGCGGGCCCGACCTCATCGTGCTTCCCCCGCCGCAGGGGTACTGTTGACGCCCACGTTCGGGGTGACGAGGCGATGAGATGACCGAGACCACAGAAACGACCGGGACGCCGGAGGAAAGTCCCCCCGCCGTGGGGTGGGGCGGCCTCGCCTTGCGAATCGCACGAGTGACCGGCTGGACCCTGGTCTGGCTCGGTGCCCTCACCCTCGGGTTCGTCGCCCATCAGCTCTGGATCACCTCCTGGTTCGCCCAGCACAACCAGGGGGAACTGGGCGAGGAACGGGTCGCCCAGTGGGCCTCCACCTCCATCACCGAGGTGGAGGTGGCGCCGGCCGACGACGGGGAGACGGCTCAGGATCCGGGCGAGGCGCCGCCGCAACCGGTGGTCCTCAAGGTGGAATCACCCCCCGAGCTGCACGCCGCCTTCGCCCTCATCCGCATCCCGTCCATCGAGCGGCTGGCGGACGGGTGGAACGTCGTCGAAGGGGTGACGCTGGCCGACCTCAAGACCGGCGCCGGGCACATGCCCGACACCGCCCTGCCCGGCCAGCCGGGCAACGCCGTCATCAGCGGCCACCGCACCACCTACGGCCAGCCGTTCCACGAGCTGGACCAGTTGAAACCCGGCGACCGGATCGAGGTGGAGACCGCCCTCGGAACCCACGTCTACGCGGTGCGGGAGACCAGGATCGTGGCCGCGACCGAGCTCTCGGTGACCGAGCCGCGGGACGGCGCCTGGCTGACGCTCACCACCTGCCATCCCATGTTCTCGGCCCGGCAGCGCCTCGTCGTGTTCGCCGAGCTGGTGGCGGGTCCGAACTTCGACGCCATCCAGGAGCTGACGTGATCGCCCGCCTCTACCGGATGCTGCCTGGGCCGACTGCGGTCCGGATCCTGGTGTCTATCGTGATCGTCGCCGGCCTGCTCGTGGGTCTGCATTTCTTCTACGACTGGCTGGGCAACACCATTCTCGACACGGGAGGGGCGGTCGGATGAAGGTCCTCGTCCTCGACAACTACGACTCCTTCACCTTCAACCTCGTCCAGTACCTCGGCGAGTTGGGGGCGGAGCCGATGGTGGTGCGCAACGACCGGCTCGACGCCGAGGAAGCCCGCCGCCTCCGTCCCGACCGACTCGTGATCTCGCCGGGGCCGGGCAAGCCGGAGGATGCCGGCTACTCGGTCGAGTACGTGCGGCAGCTCGGATCCGAGGTTCCCATCCTCGGCGTCTGCCTCGGCCACCAGGCGATCGTGGTCGCCTTCGGGGGCACCGTGGGGCGCGCTCCCGAGCCGCGTCACGGCAAGGTGTCGCAGATCAGCCACGAGGGTCGCGGGGTGTTCTCCGGTCTCGCCAACCCGTTCGTGGCGACCCGCTACCACTCGCTGGCGGCCGTCGAGTTGCCCGACGTCCTCGAGGTCACCGCTCGCAGCGAAGACGGGGTGGTGCAGGGCATCCAGCACAAGGACCTCCCGATCTACGGCGTGCAGTTCCACCCCGAGAGCGTGATGACCACCGAGGGCATGGCGCTGCTGAAGAACTTCCTGGCCTGAGTCAGTCGAGCATCTCGAGGGTCACCGGGTCGAAGATGGCGGTTCCCGAGTAACCGTCGGTCTGCAGCAGCCCGTCGTCGCGGACGAAGAGCCCTTCGAACCCGATCCATCCGTCCGGCTCGTTGATCACCCAGTTCCCGGGGATGAAACGGTCGGCGGGGAGGGGGACGAAGGCAGATTCGGATTCCAAAGGGAACACCCGGACGGTCCATTCGCCGGTGATTCGGTCGATGCGGCACAGCATCGAGTCGGGGAGGGCGCCGTCGCCCTGCCGGATGCAGTAGACGTCGTCGTCGGAGATCACGATTGCCTGGGGTGGGAGGCCGGGGAGGGGGTAGGCCCGCAGGATCGTGGTCCCGGTGCCGTCCAGCAGCAGCACCTCGCCGTATTCGAGAACGCAGATGCTGTCCCTCCCATACAGACCATCGGGATCGCCGAGCCGGCACCCGTCGGTGAGGTCATAGGTCGCCACCGATGGGCGGGACAGCGCCCAGCGACTGTCCGGGAGGTCGATCTCGGCATCGATCTCGACCCGGAGCTCGAACGGGAGCTCCGCCAGCTCGGGGACTACCCCGTCCCGGGCGGCATCCTCGGGCGATTGGCTCGGCGGGGCGTCGAGAGACGGAGCGGTGGTCCCGGTGGGGGCGACGGTGGTGGTGATGACCGGCACCGTGGTGGTGGGCGTCGTCACCGGGGTCGTTGTCGTGGTGGTGGTGGTCGCCCCTCCGAACGAGCAGGCAGAGATTCCGACGACACCGACGACCGCCAGGATCACCCTTCTCACGTCCCCTCCTCCGAGTGTCGCGGCGGCGCCGGTTCTCCGCTGGTGACACCGGCGCCCTGCAGGAGAGACGCCGCAGCCCGTCGCAGAGTTCCCGGATTGTGGGAGATTCCTGCCGTGGCGGGGTTCCCGTGCTGGAATGGGTGCCACGCCACTACCGCCGGCGGGTCCCATGAGCTGCTACTTCATCGCCCAGATCGACATCCACGACGAGGCCGAGTACGCCGCCTACCTCGCCGGCTACGACGAGGTCTTCGACCGCTACCAGGGGGAAGTGCTCGCCGTCGATGACGACGTGGTGGTGCTGGAGGGCGAATGGCCGTTCTCCCGCACGGTCCTGATCCGCTTCCCGGACGGTGCCGCCCTCGACGACTGGTATCACTCGCACGAGTACCAGGCTCTGGCCCGCCACCGTCGCAACGCCGCCACTGCCAACATCGTGGCGGTCGAGGGCCGCTGAGGCCGGCTCAGTCGGCGATGCGGACCGTGTCGTCCTCGTCGTCGATGACGATGAGGCCGTCGGCCTCCAGGCCCAGCAACACGTCCTCCAGATCGTCGGGATCGAGGCCGGTCTCGTCGGCCAGCTCATCGAGCGTCGCCGGGTGGCGGACCAGCATCCGGATCATCATCCCGCGGGCTTGGCGCACCGAACCCTCGAACCGAGCCTGCGGCCGCGGCGGGGTGGCGATCTCGGGCCCGGCGCACCAGTCGGAGACCGGGCACACGGCACAGTCGGGACGGTGCGGCCTGCAGAGCAGGGCGCCGAGGTCCATCACCGCCTGGTTCCAGGTGGCGGCGTCGGCCGGGAGATGGTCCTGCACGACCGACTCGAGCCCGGAACCGGTCAGCACCTCCCCGTGCCAGCGCGACAGCACCCGCCGTTGGTTGGTGTCCACCGCGGCGACTTGATGGCCGAAGGCGAAGGAGGCCACCGCGGCGGCGGTGTAGGGGCCGACCCCGGGCAGCTCTTCGAGCCCGGCGGCGTCGGTGGGCCATCCCTCGTCGGCGATGCGGCGTGCCGCATCGTGGAGGCGCTTGGCCCGGGTGTTGTAGCCGAGGCCGACCCAGGCGGTCAGCACCTCGGTGAAGGCGGCGGCGGCGAGGTCCTCCACCGTCGGGAAGCGGGCCAGGAACTGCTCGAAGTGGGCGGCCACCCGGCTCACCTGGGTCTGCTGGAGCATCATCTCGGAGACGAGCACGACGTAGGGGTCGGTGCTGCCGCGCCAGGGGAGAAGCCGCCGGTGGTCGGCGTACCAGGAGAGCAGGGCGGCGTTGCGCTCTTCTTCGATCGAGGGCCGCTCGTTCACCGGGATGGTCAGGGGGCCGGGGCGGGTTCCGGCGGCGGAACCTTCCCAAGCATCACCTCGACGACCGTTCCGTCCGTCACCTTCGCTCCGGCGAGGGGATCCTGCTCGGCGACCCGGTTCTCCAGGCCCGATTCGACGGTGACGTCGACGGTGCTGACGACGTTGAGGGTGAGCCCGACGTCGGCGAGGGCGGCGGTGGCGTCCTCCTCGCTCATCCCGAGCAGGTCGGGCACCGTCACCTCGATGATCTTGCCGAGCTGCACATGCACCTCGTCGCCGAACTTCACCTCGGAGCCCGCCACCGGGTCCTGGGCGGCGATGAGTCCGTCGAGGCCGCTGGCGCCGGTGACGTCGACGGTCTCGGGGTCGACGATGAGCACCAGGCCGTTGTCGGAGGCGTAGCTGCGAGCCTCGGTCTCGGTCTGCCCGGCGAGGTCGTCGAGTTCGAAGGGCTCGGGGCCCTGCGACACGTACAGGGTGATCGTGTCGTCCCGCTGGCTCAAGGCGCCCGCCTCCGGCTCGGTCCGGATCACGAATCCCTCCAGGACGTCGTTGGAGAACTCCTGGACGACCTCGACCTGCTCGAATCCCTGCCGGGTCAGCTCCGAGCTGGCGGTCTGCTCGGTGGTCCCGGCCAGGCTCGGCACCGTGAGCACCAGGGGCCCGTTGGACACCCAGAGGTCGATGACGGTGTTGGGCGCTGCGGTAGAGCCGGCACTCGGCCGCTGGTCGAACACGATGCCGGCGGCGTAGTCCTGGCTGTCCTGGTACGTCACCTCGCCGACCTGGAAGCCGTCGTCCTGGATGCGCTGCCGGGCCACCTCCTCGGTCTCGTCGATGATGCGGGGGATCGGGTACTCCTCGGTGCCGGAGGAGATGATGACGACCACCGAGGATCCGGGCGCGACTTCGGCCCCGACGGCGGGATCGGTCCCGATGACGATGCCGGGGTCGACGGTGTCGCTTGGCTCCTCCCGCTGCTGGGGGACGAGGCCGAGGTCGGTGATCCGCTGGAACGCCTCGCTTGCCGTCAACCCGGACAGTTCCGGCACCGTGACGGTGGCGGCCGCCTGTTCCTCGCCGCCGGGCGCCGCGAGGAGCCGGAACAGGAAGAAGATGCTGCCGGCGAGCACGAGCAGCAGCGCCACGATCGCCAGGATGTACGACGTCTGGCTGCGCGGCTCGGCCGGGTACTGGGCGACGTGGCGAGCAGTCTCGTCGGGCGGCACCGTGGGAGGTGGCGGCGGCGTCGACATGAGGCGGGTGGCGGCCGCCGAGTCCGCCGGATGGACCGCGGGGGCGGCGGGGACGGCCGCGGCCGGCATCGAGGTCGGCACCTCGCCCCGCAGGTAGCGGAGCAGGTCGTTGCGTAGCTCGGCGGCGGTCTGGTAGCGCCGGGCCGGGTCCTTCTCCATCGCCTTCTCGACGATGGCTTCCAGTTCGGCGGGGACGTCGGGGTTGATGCCGCTCGGCGGGACGGCGTACTCCGAGACGTGCTGGTAGGCCACCGCCACCGGGCTCTCCCCAGTGAACGGCGCCTGACCGCACAGCAGCTCGTAGAGCACGACGCCCAGCGAGTAGATGTCGGAGCGGGCGTCCGCCGGCATGCCCTGGGCCTGCTCCGGGCTGAAATAGGTGGCGGTGCCGATGACGGCGCCGGTGCGGGTCAGCTCCTCGGAGTCGTCGAGGGCGCGGGCGATCCCGAAGTCGGTGACCTTGACGCTGCCGTCCGGCGTCAGCATGATGTTCCCCGGTTTGATGTCACGGTGGAAGACGCCGGCCTGGTGGGCGACGGTGAGGGCGGCGGCCGCCTCGGCGGCGATCTCGGCGGCACGGCGGGGCAGCAGCGCCCCTTCCGTTCGCCGAATGTCCCGCAGGGTGCGGCCCTCGATGACCTCCATCACCATGAAGTAGGTGTCGCCCTCGGCCCCGAAGTCGTAGATGCTGACGATGTTGGGGTGGCTCAGGTTGGCGGCGGCCTGCGCCTCTCGCCGGAAGCGCGCCACGAACGCCTCGTCGGAGGCGAAGCGCTGGTGCAGGATCTTGACCGCGACCCTGCGCCCGAGGGCGAGATCCTCCGCCTCGAAGACGTCGGCCATCCCCCCGCGAGCGAGGTGGCCGGTGATGCGATAGCGGCCCGCAAGGACCCGGGATTCCGTCACGATCGGGAATGGTAACGGCGCTGAACGATTGCGCACATGCGGAACATCCTCAGTCTCCCAGTCCAAAGAACTCCGAGAACACCGCTTTGGCGATCGGAGCAGCCACCGTGCCACCCGAAGCGCTCTCCCCGGCGTCGCCGCCGGACTCCACCAGCACCGCCAGGGCGATCTGGGGGGCGTCTCCGGCGTCGACCGGCCCGAAGCCGATGAACCAGGCGTGGGGGGCGGCGCCGGGCACTTCGGCGGTGCCGGTCTTGCCGGCGAGCCGCACCCCGGGCACCGCCGCCCGCCGCCCGGTCCCGGCGGTGACGACCCGTTCCATCAGGTCGGTGAGGGTCGCCGCCGTCGCCGGGCTGACGGCGCGCCGCCACGCCACCGGCTCGGTGGTCTTCTCGACGATGCCGTCGGCGTTGAACACCTCCTGGACCAGGTACGGCTCCATCATCTCGCCGCCGTTCGCCACCGCCGCGGCCACCATCGCCATCTGCAGCGGCGTCGCCTGCACGTCACGCTGACCGATGGCACTCTGGGCGACGCCGGGGAGGTCGTTCTCGAAGGACGCGGCGGGGGGGATCACCGACGGGACGGTCCGCAGGTCGAACGGGACCGCGAGATTGAAGCCGAACCCGTCGGCGGCGTCCACCAGGGCCTCGGCCCCCGCCTGCATGCCCACCATCCCGAAGATGGTGTTGCAGGACCGGGTGAAGGCGTCCGCCAGGCTCACTTCGGTGCCGTTGGTGCAGACACCCCCGTCGAAGTTGCTGATGGTGGCGGTGGAGCCGGGCAGCTCCAGCTCGACCAGGTCGGGATACTCGGTGCCGGAGGAGGCGACCCCGGATTGCAGGGCGGCGGCGGTGGTGATGACCTTGAACGTCGATCCGGGGGGATAGGTGGCGGCGGTGGCCCGGTTGAGCAGCGGCTCGGCGGGATCGTCCTCGAGGGCCTGGCCGATCGGGGCGGTCCCGGGGCCGAGCAGCTCGTTGGGGTCGAAGCCGGGCGTCGAGACCATGGTGAGCACCGCACCGGTGGCGGGATCGAGGGCCACCACCGCCCCCCGCTGGTTGCCGAGCGCGTCCCGGGCCACGGTCTGGAGGTGATGGTCGATGGTGAGGCGCAGGCCGCTGGGCCGGAGGTCGCCGCCGAGTATGGCGGTGATCACGCCCGAGATGGTGGCGTCCCGGTCGGAGACGAGGTCGGCGGAGTGGGTCTCTTCCAGGCCGGTGCTCCCGAACAGCAGGGTGGCGTAGCCGACGATGTGGCTGTAGAGGTCCCGGTAGGGGTAGGTGCGGCGGAACCCGAGCGGGTCGTCGGGGTTCGCCTCGGAGGCGGCGACGATCTCCCCGTCGGCGGTGATGATGAGCCCCCGTTCCCGCCCGCTGCGGCCGGCGGCGACTCGCAGGTTGCGAGGGTCGTCCCGGTAGTCGTCGGCGGCCACCACCTGGCGGTAGCTCACCGCGCCCACCAGCACCGCGAAGGCGACGAAGAGGGCGGTGGCGAGGTAGCGGATCGGGCCGTTCACGAGCGCTCCCCGTGTGAGGTCCTCACCAGCAGCGCCACCAGCACGAAGTTGGCGAGCAGCGACGAGCCGCCGTAGGACATGAACGGCAGCGTGATGCCGGTGACGGGGAAGAGGCGGAGCACCCCGGCGATGATGATGATGGCCTGCACCCCGATGACGATGGTGAGCCCGGCGGCGAGGAACTTACGGAACACGTCCCGGGCCCGGAGCGCAATGCCGAACCCGGCGGCGATGAGCAGGGCGAACCCGGTGAGCACCGCCACCGACCCGGCGAAACCCATCTCCTCGGCGACGGCGGCGAAGATGAAATCGGTGGAGGCGGCCGGGATCAGGTCGGGCCGTCCCAGGCCCAGGCCCGATCCGGTGAGGCTGCCGCTCCCCATGGCGAAGAGGCTCTGTGCGATCTGGTAGCCGGCTCCGGTGAAGTCGGCGAAGGGGTGCAGCAGCGAGAAGACCCGCTGCTGGACGTGGTCGAAAAGCCGGTAGGCGGCGAAGCCTCCCCCGGCGGCGAGGAGGGCACCGGCGAAGAGGTAGGCGGCCCGCCCGGTGGCGACGTAGATCATCGTCACGAAGAGGGTGAACAGCAGCAGCGAGGCGCCGAGGTCGCGTTGGTAGACGAGGACGGCGAAGCTGGCGGCGGCCGCGACCAGGATCGGGCCGATGCGGCGCAGCTGCGGGAACCCGAAGGGCCCGATGCGGCGCCCGGTGGCCGCCATCGCCAGGTGGCGATCCGCCAGGTAGGAGGCGAGGAACACCACCAAGAACACCTTGGCCAGCTCACCGGGCTGGAAGCTGAGGGTGCGGGGGCCGAAGGGCAGCTCGAGACGGACCCAGAGCCGCGACCCGTTGACCTCGGCGCCCCGCAGCGGCCAGGACTCGGGGAGGAGGGGGAGCAGCAGCAACGCCACCGCCGCCGCCAGGAAGAGGTAGCGGAAGCGTCGCAGCACGATGACGCCCTCGTCGCGGAGCAGGAACAACACCAGCGCCGCCCCGACGGCGGCAACGAGCAGCGACCAGCGCTGCAGCGAGGCGAGCCGGTGGTCGAGCCGGTAGATCTCGGTGAAGCCGATGGCGGTGAGGAAGGCGGCGATGGGGAACAGGTACGGGTTCCCTTCCGGCGCCCAGCGCCGCAGGGCGCCGTGGACCACCCCGAAACCGACGAGGAAGACGAGGAAGGTGAGGGCTACCTGGGCGTCGAAGCCGGCGCCGCCGGCGAAGTTGACGAGGGCGACGCCCATGGCGGCAAGCAGCGCCGCCGCCACCAGCAGCGCCGCTTCGGCGTTGCGGGTCATGTCGCGACGTCCACCACGGCGACGGTGGTGTTGTCCATGCCTCCGGCGGCGTTGGCGGCTTCGATCAGCGACCAGGCGGCTTCGGTGGGGGAGGCGGCGCTGTGGAGGATCTCGGCGATCTGGTAGTCGGCCACCATGGTGGTGAGGCCGTCGGAGCACAGCAGCACCCGGTCGCCGGGCTGGAGAGGCTTCTCGACGGCGTCGGCGGTGACCTCGGCCATCCCGATGACGCGGGTGAGCAGGTGGCGGCGGGGGTGGGTCTGGGCCTGGATCGGGGTGATCTGGCCCCGGGCCACCATCTCGCTCACCAGGGTGTGGTCGGTGGTGACCTGGATGATGTAGCCGTCCCGCAGCAGGTAGACGCGGCTGTCGCCGACGTGGCCGATGCGGAGAGTGCCTTCCTCGTCGAAGATCCCGAGGGTGAGCGTGGTGCCCATCCCGGCAAGGCTGGCGTCGTTGCGGACGGCTTCGAGCACGGCGTCGTTGGCGGCGTCGACCCGTTCGGCGGGGGTGAGCACGTCGGCGGGCTCGGCGGAGGCGGCTTCGATGGCGACCCTGCTGGCGATCTCGCCGGCGACGTGGCCGCCCATGCCGTCGGCGACCGCGATGAGGAGGGGGCCCTCACCCGACCCGTCGGTGTCGGGATGCACCGAGTCCTCGTTCCCGGCCCTGACGTGGCCGACGTGGGTGGCGGTTGCCCAGCTGTACTTCATCGCACCTCGAGAATCGTCTTGCCGATCTGCACCGCATCGCCCTTGCCGAGACTGATGGGGACGGTGACTCTGCGGCCGTTCACATAGGTTCCGTTGGTCGAGCCGAGATCGTTGAGCATCATCGCCCCGTCCTGGAGCCCGATGCGCACGTGGAAGTCGGAGGCGTAGGGGTCGTCGATGAGGATATCGGCCTCGTCGGAGCGGCCCAACACGACGGGGGCGCCGAGCGGGTAGCGGTGGCCGCTCAGCGTGTCGGAGCGCACCACGACCAGTTCACCGGCCATCTTGCCGTGGCGGGTCGACTGGGTCGGGCCGATGTGGGCGCCGATCGAGCGCCCGATCTGCCACAGGAAGAGGTAGACCAGGGCGAGGAAGATCAGCTTCAGCAGGTTGAGGAACAGTGCCGGCAATCGTTCTCCTACGAGAGTGCGCGGAAGGCAAAGGTAGCCGGTCCGAATCCCAAGAGGTCACCCGGGCCGATCGCCACGGGTTCGGCGTCGAGCCGTGATCCGTTGCGGCTGGTGCCGTTGGCGGATTCCAGGTCGGCGAGCCAGATGCGGCCCGCCTCGCGGAAGATGAGGGCGTGGTAGCGGGACACCTCCGGCTCGGCGAGGGTGACGTCGGTGTCGTCGGCCCGGCCGACGAGGATGCGGTTGTCGCCGAAGAGGAAGTGGCGGGAGCCGCGTTCTTCGATGAGTTGGCCCCACGGCGCCAGGCCGCCGGGGGCCCGCGCCGCGGTGCATTCGATCGATCCCTGCCCGACCGTGGTGGTGTCGACGAGGCGGACCCGGATCGGGCCTTCGATGCGCCAGCCGCGCTCGGCGGCGGTGGCGGCCACCGTCGCCGCCAGCTCCACTTCCAGGGTGTCGCGATCGAGGCCGTCGACGGAGAGGTCACGTGGATTGACGCCGACGACGTAGTCGTTGGGGATGGTGGAGCCGGCCGGCCCGTCCTCGACGAGGAGGTCGGCTTGGCGGACCAGCCGGTCGGCGAGGTCGACCGGATGCATCCGGCCGCGGAACACCGTCGCCGACAGGCCGTCGACGATCCGTTCCAGACGCCGTTCCAGTTCACGGGCGAGGCCCATGGGACCGAGTTTACGGTGACGAGCCGTTTCCGGGCCGGGTGGGGCGGGACGGAGCCGACGCGACCATGGCCGGCCGGTCCGAGTTCTTCCACCCGTGTTACCATTTCGGCCTCTGCGGGCGAGTGGCGGAATTGGCAGACGCGCAGGATTCAGGTTCCTGTGAGGTAAAACTCGTGAGGGTTCAAGTCCCTCCTCGCCCACTCCCATGGCGTACCCCCCATTCGCGGACGATCGTCGATCGCGCCGCAGGCGCAACATCGTCGTGCTCGTCGCGATCGCCCTGCTCGTGGCCGTCGTGGCGCTGGCGGTGCGCTACCGCACGGAGCGGCGGGAGAGCGTCGACTACCTGGCGCTGGCCGACGAGGTCGCCATCGAGCACGCCGACCTGTCGGCCTCCCTCGGTGACCTGTTCTCGTCGCTGTCGGAGCTGGATCGGCCCACCATGCTGCAACGCCTCACCATGCTTTCGGAGAGGGCAACGGCGCTGGAGCGGCGGGTGGAGGAGGCCGCGGTGCCGCGGGCGGTGGCTGCGGCGCACGGGTCGCTGCTGCTGGCGGTGTCGGCGTGGGGCGACGCCCTCGGTGCTCTCGAGGAAGCGATCGTGCAGGTGCTCGACGTTCCCGCGGATGACCCTTCCGGCCAGGCGCTCCTCGATGACGTCTTCGACAATCTGCGCCTCGGGGACCACGCCTATGCCTTGTTCCTGGAGGCACTCGACCGGCTCGATCCGGAGCTGGTGACCACCGAGTTCCCGATCGTCGCCTATGCCGCGGGCCCCAACGAAGACGTGCTCAACGGGCCGACGTTCTCCGAGCAGCTCCGCAAGCTGCGGCTGCTGTCGCCGGATCGGGATGTGGCGGTGAGCCTCAAGGTCGTTCCCGAGCCGGCCAGCGAGGCCGGCGGGGTGTCGGTGGTGTCGGCCTCGGGGGACTTCGTCGTCACCGCCGTCATCTCGAACCCGGGCAACGTGGCGATCGAGCAGGTCTCGGTGAGCCTGACCCTCTCCGTCAGCTCGTCCTCGGCGGAGCCGTACGTGGAAAACCGGGCATTCCCGGCGTTGAGCGCCGGGGAGTCGACCTCGGCCGTGTTCTCGGATCTCGCCGTCGAGCCGGGAACGATCTACGAGCTGGTGGTGGAAGTATCGTTGGCCGAGCCCGACGTCGACACCAACAACAACATCGCCCGGCTGGTGTTCCAGAGGAATCCCGAATGATCGTTGCAGCCCTCGGAGTGGCCGCCGCCGCTCTGCTCGCCGCGGTGGCGGCACTGCTCCAGTCGTATCGTCTCCAGCGACGCCTCGCCTCGGTCCCCGCCGACGGCAACGTGGTGGGGATGCTCCGCAACGTCGACAACGAGCTGGGCCGTATCGACGACGTGGTCGCCCAGCTCGAGCCGCGGCTGCGGAAGGTGGAGCGCCACCTCCCACGGGCGATCGCCTACACCGGGATCATCGCCTACGACGCCTTCGGCAACATCGCCGGGAACCTTTCCCGTTCGATCGCCCTCCTCGACGCCCGGGGCAACGGGGTGGTGATCAGCCTGCTGGTGGGGCGCAACGAGACCCTGTTCTTCACCAAACAGGTGCGGGGCATGGAAGGGGTGGAGGAGTTGTCGCCGGAGGAGCAGGAAGCGATCGCCGAGGCGGTCGGCAGGTAGCATCGTTGACCTGATGCTCGATCCCAACCTGCTACGCAAGGAACCCGCGTCGTTGATGGAGTCGCTGCGGCGCCGCGGTCTCGACGTCGACGTCGCCGCCCTCGTCACCCTCGACGAAGAACGCCGCAAGGCCCGGGTGCGGGCCGAGGAGCTGCGGGCCGAACAGAAGGCGATCGGCAAGGACATCCCCCGCCTCGACGGGCAGCAACGGGAGGACGCCATTGCCCGGGCCGGGGAGCTGGCCGAGGGCTACAAGGCCGCCTTGGCGGAGGCCGACGGGCTGGACGAGGCGTTCCAGCAGCGTTGGGTGGAGTTGCCCAACCTGGTCGATTCCTCCGCGGCCGACGGGGTGACCGAGGAGGACGCCGAGGAGATCCGCCGCTGGGGCGATCCGGCGTCGGCGGACGGTGTCCGCGACCACGTCGAGCTGGGGGAGATGCACGGCTTCCTCGACATCGACCGGGCCGCCAAGGTGTCCGGGACCCGTTTCGGCTACCTCTTCGGGCCGATGGTGCGTCTCGAGTTCGCCCTGGTGCAGTTCGCTTTCGATCATCTCGAGCCTCACGGGTTCGTGCCGGTGGTTCCACCGGTGCTGGTGCGGGAGCAGGCCCTCTACGGCACCGGGTTCTTCCCCGGCGACCGGGAGCAGGTGTACTCGGTCGACGACGATCTCTACCTGGTCGGCACGTCGGAGGTGCCGCTGGCCGCGCTCCACACCGACGAGATCCTCGACGCCGCCGACCTCCCGATCCGCTACGTGGGGTTCTCGACCTGCTTCCGCCGCGAGGCCGGCACCTACGGCAAGGACACCCGGGGCATCTTCCGGGTGCACCAGTTCGACAAGGTCGAGATGTTCTCGTTCTGCGACCCGGCGCGGTCGGGGGAGGAGCACGATTTCCTGCTGGCCCGCGAGGAGGAGCTGGTGCAGGCGCTGGGGATCCCCTACCGGGTGGTGAACATCGCCGCCGGCGACCTCGGTGCGTCGGCGGCCAAGAAGTACGACATCGAGGCCTGGTTCCCGGGTCAGGGCCGCTACCGGGAGATCACCTCGACGTCGAACACGACCGACTACCAGTCCCGGCGTCTCAAGATTCGCCTGCGGGACGAGGACGGGAATCGGCTGCTCCATACCCTCAACGGGACGGCGGTGGCGGTGGGCCGCTGGCTGATCGCCATCGTGGAGAACTACCAGCGCCCCGACGGCGTCATCGAGGTGCCGGAGGCATTGGCCCCGTATGTGGGCTTCGAGACGATCGGCTGAGAATCGCGACCTCGCACCCCCCTCGGCTCACTCCGTTCGCCGGTCCCCCCTCAAGAAGGGGGGACGAGAAGACGGGAGGCGGCGCTAATTCTCACCCTCCCTTTCAGGGAGGGTCGACGAGGGCCACCGAAGGTGGCACCGAGTCGGGGAGGGTGTGCCACATTGGACGTGAGACGGTGAGTCGACCGTGACCAACGCATCCGTCTTCTCCGGCATCGCCGGCAGGTACGACCGCATCAACCGTCTCCTGTCCCTGGGACGCGACCGGGCCTGGCGGGAGCGGGTAGTCGAACGCCTCCCGGAGGGACGCCTCCTCGACCTCGGCGCCGGGACCGGCGCCGCCAACCGTGGCTTCGGACCGCGGATCGTGGTGGCGCTCGACCCGGTGCGGGAGATGCTGGCCCTGAACTCGGCGCCGGCCCGGGTGGTCGGGGTCGGCGAGCACCTGCCCTTCGGGGACGGGACCTTCGACGCGGTGTTCTCGGCTTATGTCTTCCGTAATCTCGACTCGGTGCCGGCCACGCTGCAGGAGATCGCCCGGGTGCTGCGGCCGGGCGGCAAGGTGGGAGTGGTGGGCCTCGGCCGTCCCCGGGGCGCGGTGGCCCGGCGCCTCCATCGGGTGGGAACGGCGATGGTGCTGCCCCTCGTTGGCTTCCTCGCCGGAGCCCGCCACGAGTACGCCTACCTGCACCGCTCGCTCGACGCGCTCCCCCCGGCCGAGGAGCTGTTCGTCGACGGCCCGCTGCGGGTCGAGGCCGTGTGGCGCATGGGCCCGCTCGGATTCGTCTACGGGGCGGTGCTGGTTGCCCGGTGAGCCCGTCTCAACGAGCCCGCCGCAGGATCTCCTTGGTGTATCGAGCCGGCTCGACGATCCGGCGGGCGTCCTCGGCCTGCCTCAACGGTCACGTTGCCGCCAGATCCGCACCGCGACGAAGATCAGGAGCACGGCCATTGACGCGAAGAGGATTCCGGCCGCGAGCATCTGGTTGGCGTCGCCCGCGCTGAGATCGGCGAAGAACGAGGCGAGCAGCATCGCGAGGCCGCCAAGAGCGAGGACCGAAGCCGCGACCGCGACCGCCCCGACGAACCGCTGCGAGCGAGCGCGCACGGTCTCGGCGTCGGTGAACGCTTCGGGGCGCAGATCGTCGTAGCGACGGCGCCAGACGTGCGCGCTCGCCATCCGACCCAGGTGCTCCCAACCGGCGTCCTGGTACGTCGCGAGGTAGTCCGGGCGTGGCGATACCTGCGCATCGATCACGTATCGGTACGTGGCCGGCTCGCCTTTCTGGAACGTCATCAGGATCGAGCTCCACTGCCCGACGTGCTCGAGCTGCCAGCCCTCGTGCGCCTGCGCCTCGAGCCAGTCCTCGAAGTCGGCGGGCGCGACGTACCTGAACGCCGCGAACCATTCGCGCTTGGTGCTCACAGGATCTCCTTGGCGTATCGGGACATCTCGGTGATCCGGCGGGCCTCCTGGCGGAGGACCTCGGCTCCCTGGGATGTGATCAGGTAGTTGGTCCGGCGGTCACCGCGGGATGTCACCGCGATCAGGCCGTCGGCCTCGAGCTTGCCGAGGGAGGTGTAGATGGTCCCGGCGCCCAGCACGATGCGGCCCTCGGTCAGCCCTTTCACGTACTGCATGACGCCGTAGCCGTGCCGCTCGCTGCGCAGCGCGAAGAGGATGTAGAACATCGTCTCGCTCATCGGGCTGTACCTGCGGTTACGCACGAGCCTGACCATATCACGCGCTGATGCATCACGCAGGGTAATGACCATAGGCTCCCCTCCCCTGCTTTCGAGGCGTGGTTCCCCTGGAACCCGGATGCCGGCATCCCTGCGGGTCTGCCAGAGTCGATGCTCCACACGCCGGGCACGCTTGTGCTGGTCGCCCGGTGAGCCCGTCTCAACGAGCCCGCCGTAGCAGGCGCATGCCGACGAGTCCGAGGGCGGCGATCGGCCAGACCCACACGAGGTCGGCCCGCCCCTCGGGCCCACGCACCCGGGCGTAGGGGGTGATCCGGAGCACCTGGTAGTCGGGGCATGCGGCGTCGAGCTCGTCGTCGCTCATCGTGGCAGGGTGGATGCCGAGCATCGGCG
>Ga0315555_1001282_pt1 | contig 18131 bp, 18 predicted proteins | sample SalMarSW160380MG_FD_202113 | JGI IMG/M metagenome (GOLD analysis project Ga0315555, IMG submission 202113) | Salt marsh sediment microbial communities from the Plum Island Ecosystem LTER, Massachusetts, United States - Salt Marsh Sediment SW1603-80 ... | reverse complement strand
GGTTATCAGGTAGAGACAGCTGAGAATGGAGAGGCGGCGCTAGAAGCCATTGCTCAGCAGGACTTTGGTGTTGCCATCGTCGACCTGATGCTGCCGGGGAAGAACGGGATTGAGGTATTACGTGAGGCTAAGGAAAAGAGGCCCCATCTCAAGGGGATAATTATCACCGCTTATGCCTCGGTGCCGACGGCGGTGGAGGCGATGAAGGAGGGAGCGGTTGACTATCTGCCCAAGCCGGTCCAGCTCAACCATCTGGAGGCATTAATCCGTGACGCCCTCGGCCCGGTTCAGGTGGAGGTTAAGCCTGAGGCCGCTATAGCCCCGGCTAAGGTTGAGCCGCTGGGGGCGGAAGAGCCGGCACGGGTTGAGGAGGCGATTGATGAGGCTACGGGTAAGATATATTTACCGCCCTGTCAGATAGCCTGTCCGGTTGGCGAAGACATCCAGCGCACCAATGCCATGATGGCTCTGCTCCCTCTGAACGCCAAGAAAGCTCATAGCCAGATAATTAAAATAGGCGATGAAATCTATAAAAAGAACCCCCTGTTCCCGGTATGCAGCTATGTTTGCGGGCTTTGTGAGAAAGAGTGCAACTATAAAGACCACACCGGTGCCATAAGAAGAAAAATGCTAAAACGATTTATCAGCGAGTATTACCTTCCCTATCTGGAGAGTAAGCCCGTACTTCCCTCTCCCACCGGAGAAAAAGTGGCCGTCATCGGCGGGGGGCCGGGGGGCTTGATGTGCGCTTACATGCTGGGGCAAATGGGCTACAAAGTGACCGTCCTGGAGAGGAGTTCCTGGCTGGGGGGTGCCCTGAGATATATCCCCCAGTATCGTCTCCCCGGCAGGGTTATCAATAGCACTTTAAACAATCTGGTGAGGATTGCCCGTGTTGAGGTTAGATTCGGCGTAGAGATGGGTGAGAACGGGAACACGCTGGATAGACTCTACCGTGATGGCTATCAAGCGGTATTTGTTGCCACCGGAACCCATGCTCCCCGACCCCTCACTCTGGAGCAGGAGACGGTGCTGGGAGCCGACCTGGACGGGGTTATCTCCGGGCTGTATCTCCTCTACGATATAAACCAGGGAAAGGTCCCGGCCCAGCTATATCGCCAGCTCTTCCGGCACAAGAAGGTGATAGTGGTCGGTGGCGGCAACGTCGCCTTTGATGTCGCCCGGACCGCCCGGCGGCTGGGGGGAGATGTGGCTATGGTCTGCCTGGAGAATGGGGATAAGTCTTCCAGGGACGGAATTCCGGCTGATGTTGAGGAGATTGAAGGTGCTATAGAAGAGGGCATAATGATAAATTACAGCCGGGGGGTGGAGGGGATTATCGGGGAGGAGGGAAGATTTAAGGCAATAAAGTGTCCCCGCTGCCTATCGGTCTTCGATGAGAAGGGATTTAATCCCAAATTTGACCGTAATGACGCTGTCTATCTGGAGGGGGATGTGCTGCTGATTACCATCGGCCAGGGTGCCGAGCGGACATTCTTCCGGCAGGAGAGCCTGCTGGATGAGAACGGCCGGCTTGATGTTGACCAGCTTACCCTGATGAGCCAGCGCCAGGAGGGGGTTTTCGTCGGGGGCGATGTCAAGCGGGTGGGCTTTGCCGCCGAGGCGATGAGAGACGGAATAATTGCCGCCGAGTCTATAGACCGCTACCTGAGGGGCGAGGACTTAGAAGCGGGCAGAGAAAAGGAGTATGAGGATGCCGCTTTCCCCAAGCTTTTGGAATACAAACCTCAGCCCGAGGTCTTGTGGTCACCGGCTGAGGATAGGCTGAATTTTGAACCTTTTGAGAAGGGATACAGCCTGGAGGAAGCGGTAGCCGAAGCCAGAAGGTGTCTCTGCTGCGGCCCCTGCTCAAGCTGTAAGGCCTGTGTGGTACTGGGGCTTCAGTCTGAGATATCGCCAATTTTAGTCAACCGGGAAGTATGCAGCGGGTGCGGCGTTTGTGTTGCCGTATGTCCTTATGACGCCGTCAAGCTGGTAAAATCCGATGGCGGGCGGGTGGCCGTTATAGATAGCCTTAGGTGCAAACGATGCGGCTTGTGCGCCAGCGCCTGCCCCAGTGAGGCCATCAGCATTGAAAACCTTACCACTGAACAGATTAAGGCCGAAATTGAGGAATCGTTGTTATGAGCTTTGGTAACATGGTTTGGCACGAAAATTGCACCTTAAGTAAGGTGGAGGTGATAGAAGGTGGAAAAGCAGACAGCGCCGGGGGAGGAAAAAACAAGAGGAGGTGAAAAGATGAAACCGATATTGATTGTAGAGGACGAGACTATCACCAGGGAGGCCATCCGGGACTGGCTGACCGACGGTGGTTACCAGGTAGAGACCGCCGAGGCCGGAGAGAAAGCTCTGGAATTTATTGCCGAGCAGGACTTTGGCATCGTTATTCTTGACCTGAAGCTGCCGGGGAAGGATGGCATCGAGGTATTAAGGCAGGCCAAGGAGAAGAGGCCCCATCTCAAGGGGGTCATTATCACCGCTTACCCCTCAGTTGAGACGGCAGTAGAGGCAACGAAGGAGGGGGCTCTTGATTATTTGCCTAAGCCCTTTGACCTTAATCAGCTGGAGAGAATAATTCGGGATACTCTGGGGCCGGTCCAGGTGGAGATAAAACCAAAGGCCGTCGCTGAGGAAAGCGTTGTGGCACCAGCCACAGTTGAGGAGACCAAGGTTGAGGAAGCTAAGGTTGAGGAGACCAAGGTTGAAGAAGCTAAGGTTGAGGAGACTATAGCTATCGCCCCGGAAGCAATCCCGGTTCACCTCAAGCAGGGTAAGGCCCACTTTGAAGCCAGCCGCTACGGCGAGGCACTGAAGGAATTTGAGTCTATCCTCAGCACCGCCCCGGGCGATATCGAGGCCCGAATCTGGATACGAAAGACAAGGGAGGCACTGTCAACGCCAAAGGTTGGGGCAGTAGCTGAGGGGGAGGCTATCGCCGAAGGGGTCAAGCCCAAGGAGTGCCTCTGGATGAAAATGGGGATGGTGTCTTATCGCATCTGTACCCGGGATTACGACTGCCTCACCTGTGAGTTTGACCAGATGATGCAGGAAAAGATGGGCAGTGGGGCAACGCCGGAGCTTGACCAGGCGCTGGAGCGATTTAAGGAGTTGCCAGGGAGCCAAAGGCTCTGCCGCTACGCCCTCAAGGGTGATGTCTCCTACCGCATTTGCTCCCGCCTCTTCAAGTGTGCCACCTGCGAGTTCGGCCAGATGATGGAAGACGCCATGCAGCAAAAGCTGGCTAAGCTACAGGCACGACGGGAAGCGCTGCTTAGGAAGGAGCAGAAGGTTAAAACTTAGCAACAATCTTGATTGTTGACATAGATTTGGATTAAAGGGTATGCTATACATCAGAACATACCCTTTATTTCAAACAAGGAGAGAAACGATGGCGGCAAAGAAGAGAAAGGTTCTTATTGTCGAGGACGAGGCGGTAGTGAGAGACAGCGTGCGGGACTGGCTGGTTGAGGACGGCTATGATGTTGAAGTTGCCGAGAACGGGGAGGAAGCGCTAAAGAAAATCAAGAAGGAAGAGTATGGGGTCATCGTTCTGGATTTAAAACTACCGGATATCGATGGCTTGCAGGTATTCGAGCATGCCAAAGAGCTTAAACCGGAAACCAAAGGGGTAATTATCACCGCTTTCCCTTCCAAAGAAACCAAGGAAAAAGCCAAGAGGTTGGGACTCATGGACTACCTGGCCAAGCCTTTCAAGGTTGAAGACCTGGAAAAGTTGATTTCCCAGGCACTTGGAGAAGCAGAGGAAAAAAAAGTAGGTAAAAAGCACCTCTGGCTGGAACTTGGCGCTGTTTCTTACCGCCTCTGTGACCATGAGTATGAGTGTGGGCACTGTGCTTTTGCCCAGGATATACAAGATAGGTTCGGCACAATAGCCGTTATCGGCGAGGATGAGGTAGCCAGGCTTAAGAAATTGCCCGGCAGCCAAAGACCGTGCCGCTACGCCTCGGTACATTTTATTAAAAAGGCTAAGCCAGGGTTAGACTAGCATCGGCTTTTCCAACAGCGGGGCGCGGGTTTGAATGTTTTTGGACCTACCTGCGCCCTTATCTTTTTGCCCGTTTTTCCCCGGCGGTGTCACCGTCAGTTGTAAAAATACCTCACCCATTACACGGTTCCTGGCGTCTGCTATCGAGGCCCTGCCCAAGAATCCGTCCGGAGTGGTCTTCAAGGCGAACAACGTCAGGTTGCCGTAGCTCTGCGTTGATTGCACAAAAGCTTGTTTTGTTACCTGGAAATATTAAGGGTTTTGCCCAGCTTTCAACTGTTCCTAACCATGGGGAGGAGTGGTGGGCGGTACTGTACGATAGGTAGAACTTTTGAATTAGCCTTCAATCTTTCATCATAGTCAACCTTATTAAACAAACAGACCACAGCTGAACAATTGCAAGCATATCTTTCATCATTATGCACCCAATGAGTTATCACGGTTTTACGAAGTTACCCCATCCGACGTACTTCTTCTCCAGCTTCTTTGCCCTTTCTATATCTTCGGTAAAGTACCTCATCTGCAAGCCTTTTATCTCCTGGAACGTTTCGGTAATTCCATAGAAAGAGAATCGAGGACGCTTGGCACTCTCCTCGTCCCACTTAACCTTCATTTTGTCTCCGTCAAGGGTTACCACGCCTTTGACCCAACAAACGGGGCAGTAAACCTCGGGCAATCTTTGCGGAACCGAAAGTACGTTACAATGGCAGACCGGACAGGATACGTCTTTATCATCACCCATATACTTCACTTCTTCAATCGGCATCGACATTGCCTTGACAACCCGCCGGCCCAGTTCTCTGGCCCGCTCAAGCTCTTTCTCCTCCACCAGGATAGCACCCTTTGGGTTAACGTTAATCACCTGCATCTGGTCTACCAGCGTCCTGGTGTGCTGGACAAAGATATTCGCTGTGCTGAGGGCCAGAGAAGTCCAAGAGCACTTCTGACCGCCGACAGAAATAATCGCCCCGACCCTTTCTTTTTTAAGAACCCACATATTATTAAGCAGAACCGGTAATATCCTGTCATAGATACTCATCAGGTAGCCGTTCGCCCTCAGATGATATACCGGAAAACTTACTATCAGAGCGCAGTCTTCTACCATGGTCTTTTCCAGAATCCAGGGAACGTCGTCGTCCTTAATCGCGCACCTGACCTCTTTCCCCTTGGACATAGCTGTGGTGCACGCCTGGCAGCCAAGGCATGGTTTTACTCTTAGCTCATGGGCGCGGATTATCTCAGTCTCCACCCCTTGTTCCTCGGCTACCATCAAAGCTTCCTTTAACAGGACCTCACTGTTACCGTTCTTTCTACCACATGATAAGCCGACAATCTTTTTCTTCTTAGCCTCCGTCATTTAAGACATCTCCTTTTCTTCATTTTCTCATCATTAGCCACAGCTAAATTACAAGCTATTTTTAGCATAATGGTAGTTAGGGTGTCAAGAAAAATGCCTGCTTACCGGTGCTCCGGGGAGGGGGGTAAGGCTTTTGCTGAGCCGGACCAAAAGTTGAAAAGAAGCTGGTGACGGTGTAGAATTCCTGATTAGGGTATCCAAAGCTGAGAGTTTTTACAGGGTTCTGTGAATAGCCAAATGAGAATGTAAGGGGGTTAAGAATGAGAAAATGAGTTTAGGTTCGGAAATGACTTTTTTGGGGCGAATGTCTTTAGTATTAGCGATTTAAGGAGGTTATGATGAAAAAAAGGGCATATCTAGTTACGGCGTTGCTCATGGTTGGAATACTGCTGGTTCCTCTTCTGGGGTCGGCGTGCCCTCAGCCAGCAGAGGAAAAGCCGATAGTCATCGGGATGATCTTTGATTTAACTGGCCCGTTTGCCCCTGCCGGTATAAGTGGTAGTCGAGGAGCTGAGATTGCTAAAGAAGTGCTTGGTACTGAAGTAGCTGGTAAGTCTGTAAAATTTATATCAGAAGACGGCGCAACTGACCCTACAACGGCTCTAGACAAGGCCAAAAAATTAATTGAAACCGACGGAGCCTGCATGCTCCTTTTGCCGTTACCCGGCGCTTCGGTTAGGGCAATAGCACCATACCTCGAGCAAAAGAAGATACCAGGTATAAAATTGGAAATGACTGACGAATCTGTGGTGCTAGGCGACCACTGGGTTTGGCTCCCTGCTGGAATACAAGAAGAGGAAACCTATCCCGTGGGTCTTTTCGCAGCCAATAATTTGGGCTATAAGAAAGTGGCGATTTTAGCATGGGAGATTGGGGATGGGCCCTATTTTATGGCAGGTTTTAAAGACGGATTTACTGAGTCCGGAGGCACGATTGTTAACGAAACATACTACCCTGCTGATACAGCCGACTTTGGTCCATATGTTCTGGCACTGCAAAATCTAGATATAGACGCAGTCATGGGCTATTTCCCCGGGTCAAATGCGTTCGGTTTCTACGATGCAAAGGCCAACTTTGGGCTTGACCTCCCGGTTCTAGAAGCCGCGGGGGAAATGCCTAACCCACCAGTACAAGCACAATTGGGTATGGCCAGTGTCGGTACAGTTTTCCCGGCAACATATTTAGCGTCACTTGATACACCCGGAAACCAAGAGTTTGTCGCCGCTTATCAAGATAAGTATCAGGAGACTCCAAGCCACCTTTCGGCAGGCGCTTACGTGATTATAGATATAATGTATCAGGCTCTGAAGGCTACAGGGGGCGATACATCCAGCACGGCACTATCTGAAGCTCTGAACGCTACATCCGTGGATACCATTATAGGCACGTTGAGTTTCACACCGGAACATGTAGGCATTATCAATCAATATTTTTACCAGAAGGTAGGTGCGACAGGCGATGTTGCCGCAGACAATAAACTGTTAGCAACTGCTTATACCTCGTCTGAAAAGGTCGGGGATGATTTGAAGCCCGTAGTGCTGGAATGGAAGTAATTTTTACCTTCTAACATAAAGTATAACTGAGAGCGGTGATGTCTTAGGCTCCCTGTAAGAGTAGATATGTTCGTAAGACACCTCTAATGTGTTTCTTCGTTTCACCAACGAGGATGCCGGATTAAAAATAATCTATGGCACATAGGAGGTATCCGTCCGGGAGTTTTAAAGGAGATTTGGGACATAATAATTAGCGGCGATGGAGTTTTTATATGCTAGCCTTCTAGTGGGTCTTTCTTATGGCATGGTGCTGTTTCTGATAGCCGCCGGCCTATCGTTCATGCTGGGCTTGATGGGTATTGTAAATCTCGCCCACGGCGCGATATTTATGGTCGGCGGCTATATTGGCCTGACAGTAGCTATCACAACAGGGAACTATGTATTAGGCATATTGGCCGGTACCTTGGCCGCTGCAATAGTTGGTCTATTTATCGAACGTGCTACTTTGCGCCAACTGTACAAGCAACCCCTTGAACAAATATTAGTAACCTTTGGTTTCGTTTATGTGATTACCAACGTAACACTATGGATCTGGGGCCCATACCCTAAGATAGGCTTCACGCCATCTCTCCTAGACGGTTCTATCACTATCGGTGAGTCCTCGTTCCCCATTTATCGACTTGCAATTATAGTTATCGGGCTGGCAATATATTTCTTACTTTGGTGGTTACAGTCTAGGACTAAGATTGGCGCCATTGTTCGCGCTGGTATGGACGATGCGCCAATGACATCTGCGTTAGGTAAAAATCTCTCTCCTGTCACCATTGGCGCCTTTGTCTTTGGCTCGGCTATAGCTGGTTTCGCCGGTTTCGTTGGTATAGCTGCGTTAGGTTCCATAGATGTGGGGACTGGCTCTAGGATTATTTTCCTGGCGCTGGGCGTGTGTATTGTAGGTGGAGTAGGTTCCGTTCATGGGGCTCTGGTAGGAGCTCTATTAATAGGAATTGTGGAAAGCTTAGTTGGCTTTTATTTCCCAGAGGTAGCCTTGTTTACAATGTATGTACTGATGGTAATCATTTTATTATTTAAACCTAGCGGGCTTCTCGGCAGAGAAATTTGAAAGCAAAAGGCAGAATATTGTGAACCGAAATTTATTATTTCGTTTTGCTCCTCAGATTATCATTGGCTTATTTGTTTTAACATTGCCTACATTTGCCTCCTTGCCTTTTGTGAGCCTGTTTACCAAAATCTTCATTTTCGGCTTGCTCGTGATGAGCTTGGACCTTGTCGTCGGCTATACGGGTCTCTGGTCGTTTTGCCATGCCGCCCTGTTTGGAGTAGCCGCCTATACCACTGGCATTCTAATAACCGAATTTAATATTACATACCTATGGTTTACCGCACCGATAAGTATTTTAGTGGCGGCACTGATTGCTGCTATCGTTGGTTTAATAGCTCTCCGAACATCATTCGTCTATTTCCTGCTAGTAACTTTTGCATTGGGGCAACTGGTCTATGGCGTTGTAATTAGATTGAAGGACTTGACCGGAGGCGGATTTGGTTTACCAAACATACCATATCCCAATTTTGGCTTTGATTGGTATTCACCTGTTGGGATGTATTATTTTGTTCTGGTAATTTTTATGATATGTGCTTTTGCACTGTATCGCATTATAAAATCACCTTTTGGCATCAGCCTTCAGGGAATTCGCGAAAACCAGCTCAGAATGCGTGCCTTAGGTTATAACACATGGCTGTTTAAATACGTCTCTTTCGTCATTAGCGGGGCATTTGCCGGGGTAGCTGGGATATTATTTGCTTACTATAATGGGCTTGTTACGCCAGAGAATCTCGATGTAACCGCCTCCGGTTTGCTGTGGCTTATGTTGATAATCGGTGGCACAGGAACGCTCTGGGGAGGGCTGCTAGGTAGCTTTGTGATATTATTTCTGCAATATGAAATAAGCTTATTTACACCGGAGCGCTGGCCTTTAATCCTGGGGGCAGTTTTTATCGCGAGTGTTATGTACCTCCATGGCGGCATATTTCCTTATCTCAGTAATCTATGGGACAGGGTGAGGAAACTCTATGTTAAGAGTTGAAAATTTGTCGCACAGTTACGGTGGCTTAAATGTTTTGGAAGATGTATCTTTCAACATAGACGCTGGCGAGAAAGTTGGGCTTATAGGCCCCAACGGCTCAGGGAAGACTACCCTTCTTAAGATACTGAGTGGGCTATTACGAGTTAAATCTGGCCACGTGTATTTTCTTGGCCAGGAAGTTACTAAGATGCCCGTCCATAAACACGTCTCTTTGGGTATAGGGCTCTCTTTTCAGAATAATAACTTGTTCCCTAATCTTAGCCTGCTGGACAACGTCAGGTTAGCTATTCAGGGTAAAAAGACCTATCGTTTCCAGATGTTGCGGCCTGTTGGCGCCTATATTGATAATTTGGCTGAAGCCAAGAAGATGCTGAATTTAGTAGGTTTGTGGGGAAAGAGAGGTGACCAAGTCAGCGCTTTATCATACGGGGAGCAACGGCAAGTGGAAATAATCCTTGCTTTGGCCTTGAACCCGGAGTTACTATTAATGGATGAACCCAGTGCCGGACTCACAACGGGTGAAAGCGCCGAATTAATCCAAATAATTAACCATTTGGTTAGGGACAAGACCGTTTTGTTTTGTGCGCACGACATGGAGCTAGTCTTTGCTTTAGCTCAGCGAGTCATTGTACTCTATAATGGACAAATCATAGCCGAGGGGACAGCAAAGGAAATACAAGCTAATCCGAGAGTTAGGGAAATCTACCTGGGAATATAGAATGAAGATACTTGAGCTAATCGATGTGCACACATACTACGGGGATAGTCACATCCTAAATGGTGTATCTCTCCAGGTTGAGGAAGGCTCAGTAGTTGCCCTGCTGGGGCGTAATGGGATGGGCAAAACGACTACGATTTCTTCAATAATGGGGTTCAATCCACCCCGCGATGGTTTGATCAGATTCAAAGGAGAAAAGATTTCTGGCCTTCCCCCTCATCGGATTTCCCAGGCCGGGGTCGCCTTAGTTCCGCAAGGACGGCATATTTTCCCTTCGCTAACGGTAGCGGAACATCTTATGATAGCAGAACACCATGCTAAAAAGAGAGACGGCTGGTCTATAGAGAAGGCATATTCTGCCTTCCCGGTTCTGCGGAGGCGGGCCAATAGCTGGGCTAATCTCATGAGTGGCGGCGAACAACAGCTGCTAAGTATTGCGCGAGCTTTAGTAACCAACCCCGATTTACTTTTAGTAGACGAACCGTCAGAGGGGCTCGCGCCCTTGATTGTCCAACAAATAGCTGACATTATTTCTGAGTTGAGAAACGAAGGTACATCTGTGCTCCTGGTTGAGCAGAACCTACCGATGGCTCTAAAAATAAGCGATTATGTCTACATATTAAGTAAGGGCGAGATAGTATATCAATCTACGCCTACCGAGTTAGACAAAAACAAAGAAGTCCAGGATAAATTCCTGGGGGTAGAGCCTGTTCAGACAAGTGAATAGAAACTGGCATCAACAAAAACTGGGAGGTCTTGTTCTATGAATAACCTGCAATTGCTAGAAGCCGATAGACTTGAGGTTACAATTCTGGTGGATAATTACTCCGATGTATTCCTGGAAAGCGCCGAGGGCGTTAAGCGGCATCCCCCTGTCCCCGGGACGGAATTGCTGGCTGAGCACGGCTTATCCTGTCTCCTTAAGGTATACTCAAATTCAGATGAGCATTGGGTTTTGATGGATGCGGGTGTTTCACCAACCTGCTTTCTTCACAATACGACACAACTGGGGGTAGACCTGGCCAAAATCGAGTCGGTGGTGCTGAGCCACGGCCATTTCGACCATTTCGGCGGTTTGATGGCATTTCTGGGTAAGGCCAAAAAAGGGATAACCCTTGTCCTTCATCCTGATGCTTTTCTCGAACGACGAATGAACTTTCCGTTCGGGGTGCAAGAAATGCCCGGACTTGATGAAACGGCCCTAAAGGAGACCGGGGTCGCTCTCCGCAAGGCCAGGGAAGCCTCTACCTTAGCCTCGGGACATGTCCTGGTTACCGGAGAGGTGGAAAGAGTGACCGACTTTGAGAAAGGCTTTCCTTGGGCTGAAGCCAAGGTCAATGGTAAGTGGGTTGTTGACCCCTTTCATGACGACCAGGGAGTAGCGGTCAAGGTCAAGGGCAAGGGCCTGGTGGTTATTGGCGGTTGCTCTCACTCCGGCATTATCAATATAGTCAAATATGCCCAGAAGCTAACACGGACTGAAAAAGTCCACGCCGTCCTGGGAGGGTTTCATCTCGGCGGTAAGCTATTCGAACCGATAATTGAGCCAACGATTGAGGAGATGAAAAAGATAGGCCCGGACATCGTCGTGCCGATGCATTGCACGGGGTGGAAAGCTATTAATCAGTTCGCCTTGAAGATGCCGGAACAGTTCCGACTCAATAGTGTTGGGACGACCTACACTTTCTAAAAATCATTGAATTATTACGGTTTTACGAAGTTACCCCATCCGACGTACTTCTTCTCCAGCTTCTTTGCCTTCTCTACATCTTCTTTAAAGAACTTCATCTGCATGACTTTTATCTCTTGAAGCGTCTCTTTTTGTCCAAAGTCAGAGAACCGATGGTGCCTCGCAGTCTCTTCGTCCCACTTAACCTTCATTTTGTCTCCGTCAAGGGTTACCACACCCTTGACCCAACAGACAGGGCAGTAAACCTCGGGTAATTTATTCGGAACCGACAGCACGTTACAATGGCATACCGGGCAGGATACGTCTTTATCATCACCCATATACTTCACTTCTTCAATCGGCATAGACATTGCCCTGACAACCCTCCGGCCCAGTTCTCTGGCCCGCTCAAGCTCTTTCTCCTCCACCAGGATAGCCCCGCGTGGATTAACGTTAATCACCTGCATCTGGTCTACCAGTGTCCTGGACATTTGGACAAAGATATTCGCCGTGCTGGGAGCCAGGGAAGTCCATGAGCACTTCTGACCACCGACGGAAATAATCGCCCCGACCCTGGTTTTCTTGAGCATCCACATGTTATTAAGCATGGTTGGCAACATCCTGTCATAGATATTTATAAGGTAGCCGTTCGCCCTCAGATGATATACCGGAAAGCTTACTATCAGAGCGCAATCTTCCACCATAGTCTTTTCCAGAATCCACGGGACATCGTCGTCCTTAATTGCGCATCTGATGTCTTTTCCCTTGGACATAGCTGTGGTGCACGCCTGGCAGCCGAGGCATGGTTTTATTCTTAGGTCATGGGCACGTATTATCTCCGTCTCAACCCCTTGTTCCTCGGCTACCATTAAGGCTTCCTTTAGCAGGACCTCACTGTTACCGTTCTTTCTACCACATGATAAGCCGACAATCTTTTTCTTCTTAGCCTCTGCCATTTAGGACATCTCCTTTTCTTTATCGCTGTGCCAGTAAGATATTTTATTCAATCATAAATGGAAAACGAGACGCAGTTATTTTAGAGCGGTATAGGTTCTCTGTCAAACAGCTACAGCAGATGACAGGAACAAAGAGGTGAGTGGTAAGGAAAACGAGAGACTCCCTATAAATATCCAAGACGAGTTAAATGAGCTAGCTAACAAGGCAAAAGCTGCCTTGGGCCAAACCAGTCTGACTTTCGCCTTTTTCAGCGACCACTGGCAGGGATATACATCACGAAATGCTGTCGATATGATGAAAGCGCTAAAAATGCCCTTTTTAATGTTCGTTTACTCTATATTAATTAACTACACCTTTAGTAATTTTATAGTAAATTACTATTTCGTCTGACGGGTCTGGGCATAACTCCATTCTGGCTCTGTTGAACAAGACTGACAATCGTGAAATCCAACTCCATTCAGCAAAAAAGTCGTAAGGTGAAATTTCTTGTCCGTTAAGAAGCCGAATGGGGATACAGTACTCTAAATATCAAGTCAGTTGATGCCTGGAGTATCATTCTTCAGAAAATGCAGCACTTCCCGGTTAAATACGTTTTTCTTCTCAAGGGAAAAGGTATGAGAACCACCCTCAACTTTGACTAGCTTGGCATTGGGTATTTTGCCGGCTATCACCTCGGAAGAAACGGGGTTGATGACTCTATCTTTAGTTCCCACGATAACTAGGGTGGGAGCTTTGATTAATGGCAGTCTCTCCAACGTATTGTGTTTCAGGCAAGCTTCGCTCTGTCCCGCAAATCCCTACCCGGCCTGAAACCCCCATGAATTTGGTCTGGATCCTGCCAAGGAGGCCGAAGGTGAATTTATATAGTGGCTTATTAAAAGCAAGACCAATCATAGCGCTGGCTATTTGCTCCGGGGTTAGTTGCGACAATTTAGCTTGTTCCGGAGTATCTCCGCTCGTCTCATCCTGGCAGGCATAGGTACACGCCAGTACCAGCTTCATGACTCTCTGCGGGTAATTTATAGCCAGCTCCTGTGCAATCATGCCCCCCATGGAAACGCCCATAATATGAGCTTTTTCAATCCCTAGCAGGTCCATCAGTCTTACTGTATCGTCGGCCATCATTTTGGTGGAATAAGGGCCCTGCGGCTTGTCCGACTTGCCGACTCCCCGATTATCAAAGGTAATTACCCGGTAATACTTTTTGAAGAGAGGTATCTGTGGCATCCAGTTACTGCGGTTGGCAGTAAATCCCATTATCATCACCAGAGGTTCACCCTGCCCTTCCACCTTATAGTTAATGTTGATACCATTAAGCTTGGCTAGCGGCATAGTGCACCTCCTTCCTCTTTTATTTACTTTAAGTATACAACTTTGATTTATCAAAGGAAGCATTAGGTAACAAAAACTCAAATTGTTCAATGAGCTCGCGTTGCACAATTTAGCGGATTGTGCAACTTTCAGACGAGAACTTCATCATCACGCCACTCAATTACGTTAGTTGACCAGACACGCCTGGCCGCCTTTTCCAGTACCGCCTGACGTGGTTCGGGGATGTCGAGCAGAGGTGGCAGGATTTCACCCTCAAGCCTAGCCAGAAAGGGACACTGCTTTTGCAGCAACAATATTGTAGTTTGCGCACCACCATAAACTACAAAGTCTAGCGTCGAGGCATGAGGTTTGAGACGTTCCTGGATGTGGCCGCAGACCCGGGTCAGAAAATATTCGATCTGCTTTTCCCGGTGTCTCCGGAATCGCTGCTGTGAACTACCACCTTTCTTGTGTCGCCCGTGGATAAGCCCGGTTCCAACCTTACTGGTGACCAGACTTTCACCCTCAGTAAGCCCTATGGCATATGCCCCCAAACGTATTAGAATCAAGGCAACCCTGAAATTGCGTTTGAGCAGAGAACACAACGGCTCAACAACATAACCCCGCTCGAAGTATTCCGCCCTTAGCGGAAATGGTGGTAAAACCAGACGCGTTTGGGAATGGCCCCTAAAAATGACTGCCCCCGTTTTCGAAGCGGCAACGAGTTCGGCTAATTCCGGTGGAATGGCTCGTGGGTCAAGCACCTTTTCCAGTAAATTTCCAACTTCTTGTAAAGGCAAACCAGACGGTATGTATAGGGACTCAGCCGGGCCACTGGTTGCCTCCAGTTCGGTAAGGAAGGCAAGCATCCTTAGCCTGCTCAGGAAGAACTGTCTTGAAACTAGCATCGTTAGAAATGCCTCTGCTTTAGAAACCTATAGCCTGACAATAGTGGCACCATCGCCACCTTCGCCCCTCACACCTGGACGGAACGACTTAACCAGGGGGTGAGAGGCCAGCAGCTCTCTGACGATTTTACGTACTGCACCGGTGCCAATACCATGAATAATACGTACCTCGTTTAAATTAGCCAGAGAGGCGGCATTCAGGTAGCTGTCAAGCGCCCACTCCACCTCATCGGCCCGTTTCCCCCTCAGGTCAAGCTCCATCGAAACCGGCTGTGACGTCACTGGCCTTTTAACCGGGGTGAATTCCGTGGGTTCTGTACCCGGAGTCACTTTTACCTTCTCCACGCTATTTATACTGAGCCTGAGCTTTGCTTGTCCGGCCTGGACTTCAACCTGTTGTGCCTCTGCTGATACCGAAAGCACTGTCGCCACAAGGTCTGCTTCTCTCAGCCGGACCATGTCGCCTACACTGATTCCGCCCTCGTCTTCTGTCTCATCACCGATTTCTCCTGTCTTGGGCTGCCATACCTCCGTTTTCAACCGCTCCTTGGCCAGTGCCGCCGCCTGCCGGGCCTGCTCTATCCTCTGCTTGTTCTGTTCCTTGCGCAAGGCTGATTCCGCTTGCCGGATTTCCTTAATTAAATCAGCCACCTCACGGATAACCCTGTCCCGGTTCTCTTGAATCGTCTTTCTTTCTTCCTCCGCCAGCCGTAGCCGTTCGGTTTCTAATTCAATGTTCCGTCGTGTCGCCTCATCTGTCTTTCTTTTCAGATCATCACGGAGGGCTTCAATTCCATGCTTTTCCTCAAGCAACTTGGCCAGCAGAGTCTCCATCTCCTCGCTACCTTTCATCAGCATCTCTCTTGCCCGAGAGACGATATCGGGGGACAAGCCCAGGCGAGCAGCGGTAGCCAGGGCGTTACTGCCGCCGGGTATACCTGTTGTCAGGTGGTAAGTAGGCGCCAGCGTAACCGGGTCAAAGTCAAGCGAGGCATTTTGTAGCCCGGGCGTCGTATGCGCGAAAGCCTTAAGGTCACTAAAGTGTGTGGTGGCTACGGCCATTGTTCCACGAGATAAGAAGTAGAGCAAAACAGAGCGAGCCAGGGCCGAGCCTTCCGCCGGGTCAGTGCTCGTTCCCAGCTCGTCGAGAAGCACCAGACTCCTTCCGGTAGAGCTGTTAATGATTCGCACGATATTGCCGATGTGCCAGCTGAACGTGGAGAGTGTTTTTTCAATGCTCTGCTCATCACCAATATCGGCAAATACGCCATCAAAAACGGGAATACGACTTTCCGCTGAAGCCGGAATGGGTATGCCAGCCTGTGCCATTAAACTAAGCAGGCCAATTGTTTTCAGGGCTACCGTCTTACCGCCGGTATTGGGCCCCGTAATTACGAGGATAGAGAAGTCTCGCCCTATCTCCACAGAAAGAGGCACAGCTTTTTCTGCCAGTAACGGGTGTCTGGCTTCGACAAGTCTCAGCACATGAGCCGGCTTGCCCTCAAGATTACCCCCGTCCTGGTTGAATGTGGTAAGGACAGGTTCGGTAGCCCTGGCTTTCCTGGCATACCTTGCCTTAGCCACGGCCAGGTCCAGCTCAGCGGTCAAAGCTACGCCCTGAGATATTTCAATCTCGTAGGTTCCCACCGCAGCACTTAAGCCTGTCAGAATCCTTTCGATCTCATGGCTTTCTTCTACCGCCAGCTCCCGTAGCGTGTTACCCAGTTCTACAGTCACCCACGGCTCGATGAATACCGTGGCTCCGCTGTTGGAAACATCGTGAACGATGCCCTTGATTTCTTTGCGATGTTCAATCCTGACGGGAATAACATACCTGCCTTCCCGCTCGGTAATAACAGGTTCCTGGACTACCACGTGTCCTCTAGGTGACTCCATAGTGACCTTCAAACGGTCTAGTAACTGCTGACGCACCTGTCTCAGTTGCCGTCTAACTGCAGCCAGCCGGGGAGAGGCGCTATCCAGCACCTCGCCGTTCGGCGCCAGACAGCTAGCGATGTCTTTCACTACCTGAGGAAGCTCAACTATACCGCTGGCATTATTCCAGAGCAACGGGAATTCCCCTGACATTTTTTCGAGGCTAGCCCGCAGCTGACACATGGCCGCCAGAGTCTGCTGAATTTCCAGAAGGACTCGCGGTTCAAGAATCTTACCCCGCGCGGCCATCTTTACCGCTGCTCGAATGTCAAAAACCATTCCGATAGAGAAATCGGGCTCCAGCGAGAAGAGGTGACGTGCCTCAGCCGACTGCCTCAGCAGCAGCAATATCTGTTCGTAATCGGAAAGCGGTTGCAGATTAAGGGCTAACTCGCGGCTGGCGGAAAAGGAGGTAAAACCGGCCACTATTTCACATATCTGCCCAAAACCAAGCATCTCCAGGCTTTTGCTATCCAAGGCACCTCTCTCTTACGGCAAATACATTATAACATGGCATACAGGAAGTCAGGACACCTGGCTGGACCGGTCATTTTTAACAACAATCCGCCAACGGAGAACCAGGTAACAAAGAGATTCCGTTCAAAATATCGCACTATGCGAGTCCATGCTTTGAATATTGTGTGATATTATAGGACACGATGTTCAGGTTAAACTACGAAACCCTGGTAGACCCTTTTTTGCGAGACATCAGGAAGTGTACTCCTGAATTCTCCGGCATGAAGGTCGGAGACAAGGTAATCGATGTCTGCTGTGGAACCGGGGCGCAAGTTCTTGAGTACGGGCGCCGGGGCATTATTGCTACAGGCATAGATATAAGCCCGAATATGCTTAACATAGCTATGAGGAATAGAATGAAACAGAAAGCGGTAAATGTCTCCTTTCAACTCGCCGATGCAACCGATTTGCCTTTTCCGGACGGTTATTTTGACTATGCGTCCATATCTATGGGACTACACGATAAGGAAAGGCCCATTCGATATCAAATAATTTCTGAGATGAAGAGGGTTGTTAAGCAAGACGGTGCTCTTATTCTCATAGATTACCAGGTTCCATTACCCGGGAATGTTTTGGCCGTGTCTGCAAGAGCCATAGAATTCTTCGCCGGCGGGTCTCACTATCAGAGTTTTAGGGATTATCTTAGAAATGGCGGATTAGAGGATATACTTAAGAGTTACGGTTTACGAGAATATTGTAGAACCTGCCGTATGAATGGGCTGATAGTGGTCATGAAGGTAGCGAATAGTTAAGCTATAATCAGTCATTCTGGTCACCTTTGTTCCCCAAATCCCGACTGCTGAAGCTCCTAGCAATCCACATGAGGAGTGAACAAAAGCTTGTTTTGTTCCTTAGATCACCAAAAAGGCTGTTGTGCAACATTTGCTTGTTCCTTTTTACCCCTCCTATCTGCCTAGCATCAAAGAAGAGGGACGAGGATTCAAATCTCCGGCCTCTTTGCAATATGCAATTTCAGCTAAAAACTATTATATTTGTTGGAAGCGCCTTGGGAGACTATATCAATAGTAATTTACTATAAAATTACTATCTTCATCCTGGGCAGCGCCATATTCTATCCTGTTGAACATTCTTCGGGAATGTTCAACCTTATGCGCTAAGAAGACTTTGTCCCAGTTAC
>Ga0315555_1001280_pt1 | contig 18134 bp, 14 predicted proteins | sample SalMarSW160380MG_FD_202113 | JGI IMG/M metagenome (GOLD analysis project Ga0315555, IMG submission 202113) | Salt marsh sediment microbial communities from the Plum Island Ecosystem LTER, Massachusetts, United States - Salt Marsh Sediment SW1603-80 ... | reverse complement strand
AGCCGGGTAAAACTTTCAATTTATAATACACTAGGGCAGGAGGTGATAACCCTGGTGAACAGGGAACAACCGGCAGGAAATCACCAGGTGAACTGGGATGGACGTAACGAGGCCGGACAGTTGGTGGCATCGGGAATTTATATCTACACCCTGCAGGCCGGAGATCTCCGGCAGACGCGGCAGTTAACCTTCCTAAAATAACCCTGTCACTTCCCGGAGATTAAAAATCCCGGGGGTGTCCATACTCGTAAAATATTTAACGGCCCATCAAATTCTGATCGAAAAGAATTGCGATTTCAGTCCCAAAACTTTTCTGCAAGCGAAATATTCTGCAACAGTATCCAAGCCATTTCTGCGGATCTTAGCAGGCCTTCTGGTAAGAACATACTTTTACCGGACATATGAAAAGGGCTAATCATCTGTGAGGTGGTGGGAATACAGGCCGGACATCCCGCAAGGCCTGCGTGCAATGGGAGGCGGACGCTGTTATTTTGAAGCGGCGACCGGAAATCTGGATGATTGCAGGTACGTTGTCGATGCTGCCACGGCTAATCTACTCTATACCATTGCTTCCTTCAAATATCCGGAAGACTGGATGGGATTGCCTTACAGCCCGGCAGGTCAGACAACTCCGGCAAGGATGTTATGACGGATCAACAATATAAGACGAAATCAGAAAACTAATAAAATTCAGGGAATATGGTTTAAAGCTGAACATTGTACCCTGTTAGCGGATAGCTAAAAACATGTAGTATGTTATGCTCATTGCAGCATGCATTTCGGTCTTTTTAGATCTGGCCTTTCACATTTTTTTATTGAACACTGAACGCTGAAAGCTGATTCAACCTAGCGTTTCCATCATGTGCCAAGAAAAATAACATCGTAAAAGATTAAGCTTTTAAAACCCGAAATCCTTTAATAGATTATAAGATGCAGAGATCAGGGACGATCGTGTAAGATTTAACAGGCGATGTTACATTATATTGTGATGTCTGATGAGCAATCGGCAGCCAGAGAAATTACGCGGGTTCTAAAGAGGGCTTTTAAATTTCTCCCGCAGCCCGCCATCTTCATTCACTAGGGTATAACTTCACAACAAGGAGCAGCGAATGAATATTTATGTAGGTAATCTGGCCCACGAGGTCACAGAAGATGAGTTACGTCAAGTTTTTGAAGAATTTGGTGAGGTTTCTTCTGTTACTATTCTCAAAGACAAATACACGGGAGAGTCAAGGGGATTCGGCTTCGTAGAGATACCCTCAAAAGACGATGCTGCCCAGGCCATACAGAAAACTGATGGCATGGAGATCAAGGGAAAACGGCTGATTGTAAACGAAGCACGCAAGAGGGAAGATAATCGCGGCAGAGGTCGCCAAGGCGGAGGCGGAAGGGGAGGATCGCGCGGCGGACATAGTGGTGGCGGTCGCGGCGGCCGCTGGTAAGAAACGAACTTAAATAAGGACGTTGATACACTTTAAAAGAGAAAAAGATCCTGAAGCAGAACGGTCTTTTATGATCTTTTTCTCTTCACTGCGGGGAATTCCCTGTTTTGGGATATTCCCCTTTCTTTTTGCGTAAAAAATCTTTTATATCGGTTGAATTTTTCTATGTGAATCATATAATTTATGATGATTTTTGCAAACGAAAGAGTGGAGTAATATTAATATGAAGGTGAAATTCCAGAACCAGGAACAGTTTAAAAATCGTCAGATAGGACCCAACCGGAATGAGCAGCAGAAAATGCTGCAGGTAGTCGGTGCAAAATCACTGGATGAATTGATGGACCAGACAATTCCGCAAAATATTCGACTGGATAAACCGTTGAACATTCCCGCCGGCATCAGCGAATCCCGCTACCTGCGAATGATGGGCGAAGTTGCCCATAAAAACAAAGTATTTAAAAGCTATATCGGACTGGGTTTTTATGATACCATCACGCCCAGCGTTATTCTGCGAAATATATTCGAAAATCCCGGATGGTACACCCAGTATACACCTTACCAGGCGGAGATCGCACAGGGACGTCTGGAAGCTTTGCTCACTTTTCAGACCATGGTAAGCGATCTGACCGGGTTGGAAGTAGCAAACGCCTCTTTGCTGGATGAGGCCACATCCGCTGCCGAGGCCATGACCATGTTGCATAGAATTCGCAGCCGGCAAAAAATAGAAAAGGATGCCCATGTTTTTCTGGTTTCGGATGGCGTTCTTCCCCAGACTATCGAGGTGTTGAAAACTCGCGCCGAACCGCTGGGAATTGAACTGAAAATTAACAATTTTAAAACATTTGAATTTGACGAAAGGGTGTTCGGTATTCTCCTGCAATACCCGGCTGAAGACGGGGCGGTTTATGACTACGGTGATGTCATACAGACCGCCCATTCCAATGACAGCCGGGTGGTTTTGGCTGCCGATCTTTTGAGCCTGGCATTGCTTACCCCTCCCGGCGAACTGGGAGCAGACGTGGCGGTGGGTCTTACCCAGAGATTTGGTGTACCACTGGGATATGGCGGTCCTCATGCCGCCTATTTTGCCACACGTGAACAATATCAGCGCCAGATGCCCGGCAGATTAATCGGCGTTTCCATCGACAGGCATGGAAATATCGGGTACCGTATGGCCCTTCAAACCCGCGAACAGCATATTCGGCGGGAAAAAGCCACCTCCAATATCTGTACCGCCCAGGCCCTGCTGGCCATTATGGCAGGAATGTATGCGGTTTATCACGGACCGGAAGGAATCCGGAGCATCGCCGGCAGGATCCACGCTCTTACCCGTATCCTGGAGCAGGAATTGAATAAACTGGACATTCATCAGCTTAACAGGTTTTATTTTGATACCCTGAAAGTGAAGGTGGATAAAAATTTGCGGAAAACCATAGAGGAAACCGCCCTGGCGTCAGAAATCAACTTCCGTTATATAAATGATGAATTGGTCGGTATTTCACTGGATGAAACCACCGAACCCGAGGATGTACAGGCCATTGTTGACGTCTTTGCCGGATCGGCCGGTAAAAAGCATCTACCAATCAATTTCAGTGCCCATGATAAGGGGCTGGAGCCCGGGTATCCCCCGACGCTGGAGAGAAAAAGCGAATTCCTGTCTCACCCGGTTTTCCATCGTTTCCAGTCGGAAACCAAAATGATGCGCTATATCAAATCCATGGAAAAGAAGGATCTGTCACTAACCACCTCCATGATTCCCCTGGGTTCCTGCACTATGAAGCTGAATCCGGCGACAGCCATGCTGCCGGTCAGCTGGCCGCAGTTTTCCCGCATCCACCCCTTCGTCCCCATAGAACAGGTGAAAGGTTATCAGGAAATTATCGGGGAGCTGGGAAATTTATTATGTGAAATTACCGGCTTCGCCGCTGCATCCATGCAACCCAATTCAGGGGCCCAGGGCGAATATACCGGCCTCTCGGTGATCCGTGCATATCACCGGGATCGCGGAGAGGAACATCGCGACGTCACCCTCATCCCCACCTCCGCCCATGGAACCAATCCTGCCAGCGCCGTCATGGCCGGCACCAAGGTGGTGCTGGTAAAATGTAATGAAAACGGTGATATCGATGTGAGCGATCTGCGCCAGAAAGCAGAAGAAAACAAGGACCAGTTGGCCGCTATAATGGTAACATATCCCTCCACCCACGGTGTATTCGAAGAACTCATCGGGGAGGTATGCGATCTTGTGCATAAAAATGGGGGGCAGGTTTATATGGACGGAGCCAACATGAATGCACAGGTCGGTCTTACCAATCCGGCCAAAATTGGTGCGGATGTATGCCACCTGAATCTGCATAAAACCTTCAGTATCCCGCACGGCGGCGGCGGACCGGGGATGGGCCCCATTTGCGTAGCCTCACATCTTGCCCCGTTTCTGCCCGGGCATCCGCTGATTAAAACCGGTGGAGAAAAGGCTATCCACGCAGTAAGCGCCACTCCTTTCGGCAGTTCCAGCATTCTTCTTATATCATATGCCTATATAAAAATGCTGGGGGGAGACGGCCTGACCGATGTGACCCGCTACGCTATTCTCAACGCCAACTATGTAAAATCCAGGCTGGAAAAATTATATCCTGTCCTGTATACGGGAAAATTCGGACGGGTGGGGCATGAACTGATTTTCGATATGCATCCCTTCAAAAAGGAAGGCGGCATCGAAGTGGAGGACATTTCGAAGCGGCTGATGGATTACGGTTTCCATGCACCCACTACCTCATTTCCGGTTATAGGGACTTTTATGTTTGAACCCACTGAAAGTGAAGATAAGGAAGAGCTGGACCGCTTCTGCAATGCCATGATGGCCATATATGAAGAAATGCAGGAAATTATCAGCGGTAAAGCCGATGCCGGAGATAATGTGCTGAAGATGGCTCCTCACACGGCAGAGGAGATTGCCTCCGGAGACTGGAAACATCCCTACTCGAGAGAAAAAGCGGCATTTGCAGTGCATTACCTCAAACCTAACAAATTCTGGCCGGCAGTTGCCCGGATAGACAACACCTATGGTGACCGCAATCTGCTGTGCGTCTGCCCACCGGCAAAAGAACACACCCACTAACAGATAACCATACTTCTGGTTACGAAGCCAGGCTTCGTAACCAGAACATGGTGCATTTCCTGCAAAAAATAAAACTTGACAGCGTTCTGTTTGCATATTAGATTTATGGTCATCAACTGACTTATGGTCAGTTATTATAATATGTTTAATATTATTAACACTGGGTTAACTATGGGAATTACCGAAAGACGGGAGCGTGAAAAAGAACAGCGCCGCAATGATATCCTGGATGCCGCTGAAAAAGTGTTTTTTGCCAGAGGCATTAACCTGGCCACCATGGACGAGGTGGCAAATGATGCGGAACTGAGCAAAGGAACATTGTATCTTTATTTTAAAAGCAAAGAGGAACTGTACTCCGGCATCACCTGCCGTGCTCTCACCCTTCTGAAATCCATGTTTGAGGAAGCCGTGCAGAAAAATAAAACCGGAATTGAAAAAGTGAGCGCGATCGGAGAAGCCTATTACCGCTACTCGCAAAAATACGCGGATTATTTTCATATGATTCTTCATTATGAAACCTCCCAGCTGGACAATCCCGAACAGCAGGAATTCATGAGGGAATGTCACCGCTACGGTCAAGAGGTGATGAAAGTGGTTGCCGATGCAGTATCTGCCGGAATAGAGGACGGCTCCATGCGGCCCGACCTCCATCCTGTCCGGACCGCTTTTCTTCTGCAGGGCCTCAGCACCGGTATTATTCAGCTGATTGACCGGGAGAAAGATCATATCCGTGAACTTGAGATGTTTGAGGCGGAGAATCTTATGAACGATTTTATGGAAATGATGTTCCATGCCATGCACAGTAGCGGAAATACGGGCAGCTGAACACTTCAAGATAGACTCAAGCGAGGTTATCATATATGAACAAGATATCTATTCTTCTTATCATCATTATTCCTGCTCTGTGCCAGGCGGGCAGCCCGGCAATCCTGGATAATTACATCCGGGTTGCCCTTAACAATAATCTGGCTCTGCAACAACAGGAATTTTCCTATCAGAAAAGCATGTCCGCCCTGCATGAAGCCCGGGGACTTTTTATGCCATCGCTGTCGCTTGACGCGCGTTATTCACGGGCAGGCGGAGGACGGAAAATTGAAATTCCGGTGGGAGAATTTGTCAATCCAATCCATGAGGCACTGAATTTCCTTTTGGAACAGAATGTATTTCCCACCGATGTCCTGGTAGAACCCATCCCGTTCCTGAGAGAAAAGGAACAGGAAACAAAACTCCGGGCCGTTCAACCCCTGTTTAAGCCCTCTATCTATTACAATTATAAGATAAAGGATAATCTGAAAAACATTGAAAAAGCCGCTCGCGATGCCTACAAGCGCCAGGTGGTTATGGAAGTCAAAACCGCTTATTTCAATTACCTGAAGACCCTGGAAATCCTAAACCTGCTACAGCGGACCCGTGACCTGCTGGAAGAGAATCTTCGGGTGAGTGAAAAACTGGTGGCAAGTGATAAGGCCACGCGCGAGTTGATTTACCGCGCCCGGGCTGATCTCAGCTTTCTGGACAGCCGGCAGGCCGAGGCTTACAAAAACCGGGACCTTGCTGCGGTTTATTTTAACTTTCTGCTGAATCGCCCTCCCGCAGAACAAATTGAGGTTGCCGCAATTGATTCGCTGCCTTCGGCAAATATGCCTGATTTATCAGAGGCGGAAAAGGAGGCACTGAAAAAGAGAGAAGAGCGGCACCAGCTGGAACTGGGCATTGCCGCATCCCGGCAGGGTGTAAAGTTGCAAAAGTCCGCATTTCTCCCCAGTATATTCGCTGCTGTCGATTACGGTTTCCAGGGCGAAAATTACCGGTTAACCCGTGGGAATGATTTCTGGATGGCGTCCGCTATCCTGCAATGGAATCTGTTTAATGGCTTCCAGGATAAAGCCAGGATTCAGCAGGCCTGGCTGGATCAGAAAAAAATAGAATCGCGCAGCCTGGAACTGGAAAATCAGATCCGGTTGCAGGTCAGAGAGGCTTACCATACTCTCATTGTAGCGGGTAAAAATTTGCAGTCTACGCGGGACCGCTTGCGCAGCGAACAAAAGTCTTTTGACATCGTCAATAAAAAATATCAGCAGGGGATGGCCCTGCAGGTGGAATATCTGGATGCCCGAAACAATTATTTCAGCGCAGATATCGACCGCATTGTCGCGCTGTATGATTTTTACATCCGTAATGCCGAATTCGAAAAAGTCATTGCAGATTACCCTTTACCTGATAAAAAGGATTAACATAAAACGGGTGACAATATTAATCGGCCTTGAGAACAAAAAACATAAATCGAACAGAAAAGACTTTCCTATCAGTACATAACTGTCCAAACAAAAAACGATTTAATTCACAGGAGTTTTTCATGGCTTTTAAAATATTCAACCTCACTGGCAGCATCCTTCTAAGCATTATCCTGTTAACAGCCGGCTGTCAGAAAAACGCTCCCCCCCCGGCTGGCATGAAAGAAATTCCGGTAAAAACCGCGCCAGTGATCAAAACCTCCGTCTCTTTTCCGGTACACACCAGTGGAATTCTGGCTTCTCCTGAAGAGATGAAATTATCTTTTAAAACCGGCGGTATTATTCAAAGGATGGCGGTTAAGGAAGGTGACCGGGTCGGGCAGGGACAGATGCTGGCAGAATTGGACAAATCCGAAATCAAAGCCCGTGTGCAGACAGCACGCAGTGCATATGAAAAAGCGCAGCGGGATTTCCGCAGGGTGGAAAATCTGTTCCGGGACAGTGTGGCCACGCTGGAGCACAAGCAGGACGCCGAAACCGCCCTCAAGGTGGCCAAATCCAATCTGGAGATTGCCGAATACAATCTTCGTCATTCCTCTATCCGGGCGCCGGCCAATGGCCGGATAATCAAACAGCTGGCCGAGAACAACGAACTTGTGGATTCCGGCTATCCCGTCTTTGTGTTCGGATCCACCGAAGGTGCCTGGATTATCCGGATGGGACTGCCGGACCGCGAAGTGGTTCGCATTCAGGAGGGAGACAGCGCCCGGATAATTTTTGACGCCTATCCCGCTGAAATATTCAGGGCCACCATAACCGAAATCGGGCATGCGGCGGATCCCTACACCGGCACCTATGAAGTCGAGCTAACCCTTCTTCCCCATAACCGAACACTGATTTTCGGATTCGTCGGCGATGTAAGTATCCTGCCCTCCAGACAGGAAGAAATCTACCGCATACCCATTGAAGCGCTGGTTGAGGCCGACGGAACCCGTGGTACGGTCTTCTATGTAAATCCACAGACCCGCACCGCCCATAAAACCGACATAGAAATAAACCGGATTTTCAATGACTACGTAGCTGTGCGCAAGGGACTGGAAGGAATAAAAGAAGTGGTGACTAAGGGATCTCCTTATTTAAGCGATGGCGCAAAGGTAAAAATTATGGATCAGTTTTCTGATAATGGTCAGACAAATTAATACCGGTCCAAATCTCGTTTGACAAACCAAAAAAATAGAATCTGGAAAAATCCAAATGAAATTGCCCAAGCTTGCTTTAGAGAATCATCAGTTTTTCTTAATGGTTATACTTCTTTTTTTACTCTCCGGTGTAATTTCATTTTTGAACATGCCCCGGTCTGAGGATCCTTTGGTATCCCCCCCGGGAACTACCGTAATCGTGGTTTATCCAGGCGCCAATCCGGTGGATCTGGAAGAATTGATAATTGATCCCATCGAACAGGCGGTAAACGAACTGGAAGATATCAAGCAGTTAAATTCCAATGCACAGGATGGGCTGGCAGTAATTGCAGTGGAATTTGAGGCTGGCAGCGATGCCGACGAAAAATATTCAGATGTGGTTCAGAAAGTCAACAGCGTGCGCAATGATCTTCCGGAGGGCATTCTTAGCCTTGATACCCGTAAATGGTCCATCACTGATGTGAATATCATCCAGGTGGCGCTGGTCTCCGATGTGGCCAGTTACCGGGAATTAACAAATGAAGCCGAACGGCTGAAGAAAGATCTGGAGACCGTAACTGGCGTAAAACGCGTCAAAACCTGGGCATACCCGGAACAGGAAATCCGCATATCGGTAAATTTGGCCAAAATGGCCCTTTACCGCATTCCCCTGACACGGGTTTTGGGAGCTATTAAAAATGCCAATGAGAATATTCCGGGGGGAAACATTGACATCGGGAGCAGACGGTTTAATATCAAAACCAGTGGATCCTATAACTCACTGGAAGATATCCGCAACACCATTATTCAGTCTGCCGGAGGTAAAATTGTATTCATGCGGGACATTGCAGATATTGATTTCGGCTATGAAGATCAGAACTATCTGGCCCGTTATAACGGGCGACGGGCTGTTTTCGTAACCGCGAACCAAAAACAGGGAAGTAATATCTTCACCGTCCGGAAAGGTATACAAGAACGGTTACACAATTTTCAAAAGGATTTGCCCGCTTCCATGGCCATGGAAATAGCTTTTGATCAGTCCCGCAGCGTTTCGGGCCGCGTCAGCACATTTTTTCTGAACCTGCTGCAGGGTCTGATATTGGTAGGTGGGGTGATGTTTCTAGTGCTTGGCTGGCGAGCCTCGGTTATCGTGATGATAGCAATTCCTACCTCCATACTTATCGCAGTGGGTTTTATTGACATCGCAAGCTTCGGGCTCCAGCAAATGACTATTGCCGGTTTAATTATCGCCCTGGGACTACTGGTGGATAATGCCATCGTGGTTACCGAAAACATATCACGTTTTATTGAAATGGGATACAGCCACCGGGAAGCTGCCGAAAAAGGAACATCCCAGATCGCCTGGGCGGTGGTGAGTTCCACCCTCACCACAGTTCTGGCGTTTATTCCCATGATGATGATCGGGGATGTGACGGGAGAATTTATCCGCAGTATGCCGGTAACGGTGGTGGTTACACTTCTGGCATCTTTATTTATCTCTCTCACCCTCACACCTTACCTCTCCAGCCGTTTCCTTGAAGCACGCGAAAAGGTAAGGAAAAGCAGGGTAAGAAGGTGGCTTGATATCCTGATACAAAAATTCTATCACAAGCAGTTACGATTGGCGCTGGATAATCCTGCAAAATTTTTGGGTGGATCCGTATTTGTCCTTCTTCTCAGCCTGGTTGTGTTCCGCTTTTTCGTGGGTATCAGTTTCTTTCCCAAAGCAGAAAAACCTCAGTTCATAATAAACATTAATACACCCGAGGGAACCAGTCTCGATTTCACGACTGAAGTGGCCGGGTACGTGGAGTCCGTGCTGGCCAGCCGTGCCGAAGTCAAACATTTCACAACCAATATCGGTCACGGGAATCCCCAGATTTATTACAATGTAATTCCGGAAAATGAAAAAAGCACCCATGCCCAGATTTTCGTGGAATTGCAGAAATATGAACCGGTATATTTTGCAGTTGTCATTGCTGACCTGAGACATGAATTCCAGGATTATCCCGGTGCTAAAATTGATGTAAAAGAGTTTGAGCAGGGTCCGCCGGTAGAGGCTCCCATTGCCATCCGGGTAACCGGAGAAAACCTGGACAGCCTGAAACAGATTGCCTGCATTGTGGAATCCATCATCTCAGAAACACCGGGAACGGTTAACATTAATAATCCGCTGAGAACCAGTAAAACAGATCTGCACGTGAACATTCACCGAGCAAAGGCCGGCCTTCTGGGCGTTCCGCTGGCTGACATAGACCGGACGGTGAGGGCCAGTATTGCCGGTCTACCTGTATCCAGCTATCGCGATGACGAAGGCAAAGATTATAACATCGTGGTACGCCTTCCGGTTAACCACAAGCCTGCTATGCGCGATTTTGACAGAATCTTTGTATCCTCGGTAACCGGTGCTCAAATTCCCCTGAAGCAACTAGCGGCGCTGGAATTCCAGGCTGTTCCCATGGAAATTGATCATCACAACATGGAACGCAACGTAACCCTTACGTCGGATGTCATTTCCGGGTTTTCGGTAGATCGGGTCACCCGGCAGGTATTAGACAGGCTTAAGGCCGTTTCACTCCCCGTCGGTTACCAGTTTCTGGTGGGCGGAGAACTGGAAAGCCGCCAGGAATCCTTCGGGGGCATGCTGCGGGCTGTGCTCATTGCGGTAATTTCGATTTTCGCTGTGCTGGTTCTCCAGTTCCGCTCATATAGCCAGCCGGTAATCGTCTTTGCAGCTATCCCGCTGGCCATTGTTGGTTCTGTGGTGGCTCTTTTGCTCACCGGTAACAGTTTTTCCTTCACGGCTTTTGTCGGATTTACCAGCCTGGTGGGTATTGTTGTCAATAATTCAATTATTCTGGTGGATTATGCCAACAAATTACGTGCGGAAGGAAAAGGGCGTTATGAGGCCATTGTTGAAGCAGGGGAGACCCGGTTCGTACCGATTCTGCTCACCACCGCCACCACCATCGGTGGTTTATTGCCACTCACTCTGGGAGGAGGGTCATTGTGGGCTCCCATGGGCTGGACCATCATCGGCGGGCTGGCAGCCTCTACTTTTCTAACCCTGCTAATTGTACCGATTCTCTATAAATTGTTCACCAGAGACAAGGCAATTTTAATGTAAAGTGCCGAAGGATTACAACAGATTCAACCGCATCATAAAAAGTAATGACGCTAAATGGCGCAAAGTCGTATGATATACGGCAACAGACACGAGATATCATCACGAATAATAATTTTCAGGTTGATCCACATGACTACATGTTAGCATTAGAAAACCGGCACGCCGCAATTTTCAATTTTGAGGTAGCAATATTAATGTTGCCGATGATAAGCTCAGGTGAATTCAAATAATTTGATTGATCAGGCAAGTAACCCGGGCAGTCGATACCAGGAACTCCTTTTTTCATATATTTGATAATAATGAACCTTCCCCTTGATAACTTCTCTGTCAATGGTGTTTATTAAGATAGTTTCAAAAAGTTGATTAATTCTATGCCAACACATCAAGCCATTTAAAAGAATCCAATAGGAAATTTATCTTCATGTCTTCCGTTGTGCCTCCCTGTTATTCACGTAATAAAAAGCATTCGCATTGGATATTCGGTGCGTACTGGAAATTCAAACATTATTACAGGTATACTTCAAGCAGTCTAAACGCTACCAACATATTAAAAAATTCATCAATAACCGGACTTTTCCTATAAAAAAAATCAACAGTTGATTTTTTTGTAAATTTTACTGTAATTTTCGCCCTTATATTTTTATACATATTTGATATTATAATCACAAACTTGTACAGAATTAAAAAAGGTAGCTATGGGACACATTCAAATCAAAAAAGGATTAAACATACCCATCACCGGTGAGCCCCAACAGGTAATCAGCGAAGGAAATGTTCCAAAACGGGTGGCCATCCTCGGCGATGATTATGTAGGTATGAAACCTACCATGGCCGTTCAGGTTGGCGACAAGGTCAAACTGGGGCAGGCACTTTTCACCGACAAGAAAATCCCGCGCGTCCAGTACACTGCGCCCGGCGCGGGCACTGTTGTCGAGATCAACCGTGGTGACAAACGTAAATTCGAATCCATTGTCATTGAACTGGAAGGTGACGAGGAAATCTCATACACTTCATACGGTCCGGAACAAATCGATTCCCTAAGCCGCGAAAAGGTGCAGGATCAGCTGATTGAGTCGGGTCTCTGGACCGCTTTGCGCGCCAGACCTTTCGGACGGGTGGCTAATCCCGAAGTGACGCCGCATTCTATCTTTATTACCGCCATGGATTCTAATCCGCTGGCTCCAATGGTCGAAAAAATTATCGAGGTGAATAAACAGAATTTTGTCACCGGCCTTCACATTCTGTCCAGACTGACAGACGGGAAACTGTATCTCTGCAAATATCCCGGTAACAATATTCCCGCCATACAGCTGGATCGCCTGGTGGTGGATGAATTTTCCGGGCCGCATCCCGCCGGTCTTCCCGGAACCCACATCCATTTTCTGGATCCGGTCGGCCGTCACAAAACCGTGTGGCACATCTCCGCGCAGGATGTAATTGCGGGAGGTATCCTTTTCTCCACCGGAAAACTTCATGTGGAACGCATCGTGTCCCTGGCCGGTCCGGCAGTCAAAAATCCCCGCCTAATCCGCATCCGCCAGGGAGCTTCTCTGACAGACCTGGCCACCGGCGAACTGATGGAAGGAGATAACAGGGTTATTTCCGGTTCGGTTCTCTCCGGCCATACCGCAGCCGGTCATTTAGCCTATCTGGGACGGTATCATCAGCAGATATCTGCTTTGCCGGAAGGCCGTGAACGGAAATTTCTGGGGTGGCTGGGAATTGGAACCAATCTTTTTTCGGTAAAACGGATTCTAGCCTCCAGCATTACTCCCGATAAAAAATTCAATTTCTCGACCGCCCTGCATGGTGGAAAACGGGCCATCGTTCCCATCGGCAGCTACGAAAAAGTAATGCCCCTGGACATCCTGGCAACTTACCTGTTACGCTCCCTGGTGGTATCCGATGTAGAAGAAGCCGAGGGCCTGGGTTGCCTGGAACTTGACGAAGAAGACCTGGCACTGTGCACATTTGTCTGCCCTTCAAAAATAGACCATGGATTAAATCTGCGTCGAACTTTAAACATAATTGAAAAGGAAGGATAGTGAGATTTCTAAGAGATTTTCTGGATAAACAGAATAAACACTTTCAAAGAGGTGGGCGGCTGGAAAAGCTGTATTATCTTTACGAAGCCATTGATGGATTCATGTATACCACCGGGAAAGTAACCCGAAGAGGTTCTCACATCCGCGATGCCATAGATCTTAAGCGGATGATGATGGTAGTGGTCTACGCCCTGATTCCCACCGTGATCATGGCACTCTACAATACCGGTTACCAGGCCAATCTGGCCATGGCCAAAATGGGGCAGCTTGCGGCAGAAGGTTGGCGGGGAAGTATTATAACCTTTCTGGGATTAGGTTTTAATCCCCACAATATTGTGGATTGCATGCTCCTAGGCGCCCTGTACTTTTTTCCGGTATACATCGTCACCATTCTGGCTGGCGGATTCTGGGAAGTGGTGTTTGCCACCGTTCGCAAACATGAAATTCAGGAAGGATTTCTGGTCACAAGTTTGCTATTTCCGCTCATCCTTCCTCCGGACATTCCGTTTTGGCAGGTGGCCATCGGCATCAGTTTTGGCTTGGTGTTTGCCAAAGAGGTATTTGGCGGTGTGGGAATGAACATCCTGAATCCGGCCCTTACCGCCCGGGCATTCCTGTTCTTCGCCTATCCGGCACAGATTTCCGGTGACCAGGTATGGGTAGCGGTGGACGGTTTCAGCCAGGCAACGCCGCTGGCCCAGCTTGCCGATCCACTGTTAAAAGTATCCGCTTCCTGGTGGGATGCATTCGTCGGGTTGATTCCCGGCTCCATGGGCGAGACCTCCACCCTGGCCTGCCTCATCGGTGCCTTTATTCTGATTGCCACCGGCGTTGGATCATGGCGCATAATGCTCAGTATACTGGTGGGTATGGTGGGAACATCCTTGATGTTCAATATGACAGGCAGCTCCACTAACCCCATGTTTGCGGTTTCCCCCGTCTGGCACCTGGTGCTGGGTGGTTTTGCATTCGGAACAGTGTATATGGCCACAGATCCGGTGAGCGCATCCATGATTGAACCCGGGAAATATATTTATGGTCTGCTTATCGGAATTCTGGTCATCCTTATTCGCGTGGTAAATCCGGCCTTTCCGGAAGGCATGATGCTCGCCATCCTGTTTATGAATGTCTTTGCACCCATCATCGACCGTATCTTCATCAATGCAAATATTAAAAGGAGACTTGCCCGAAATGTCAGCTGAAAGAAAAACGAAAATCATCGGGGTGGCGCTTGGCGTGTGTATTGTTTGTTCCATCCTGGTATCCACGGCCACAGTCACTCTGAAGGACAAACAGGATGAGAATAAAAAGCTGGACAGAATCAGGAATATTCTGGTGGCCGGGGACCTTCTGGAAAAGGGAAAAAAGATTGAAAGCATATATAATAAATATATTGACGCCCAGCTGGTTGATCTGTCCACCGGAGAAACGGTTCCAGCGGACCAGTATACTCAGACACTGAATGTAACAGGCTTTGATATCCGCACCATGGCCAACAATCCCAAATACAGCAAAGTTATTCCGCCCAATCAGGATCTTGCGCAGATAAAACGAATGCCTCTGTACATGCCGGTTTATTATGTAGAGGAAGACGGCGAACTTCAGGAAATTATTCTCTCGGTTTATGGAAAGGGTTTGTGGTCTACCATGTACGGATTTTTGGCACTGGACAGGGATCTGCGAACCGTGCGGGGTTTTACTTTTTATGAACACGGCGAAACTCCCGGGCTGGGAGGAGAAGTGGATAATCCCAAATGGAAGGACATCTGGAAAGGGAAAAAGGTCTTTGATGAAAGCTGGAATCTCAAGCTCCGTGTAATCAAGGGACGCGTGGATCAGTCCCGGGAGGAAGCGATATTTCAGATAGACGGATTATCGGGATCCACGCTTACCACCCGGGGAATTGACCATCTGGTTACATTCTGGATGGGTTCCAACGGTTACGGGCCCTTCTTTTATCGATTACAGAAGGAGATGATCCATGACAACCTATAAAAAGATCCTGCTGGATCCTATTTTTAATGAAAATCCTATTACCCTGCAGATCCTGGGAATCTGTTCAGCACTAGCGGTAACCTCAAAACTGGAAACCTCCATCGTCATGGCACTGGCTGTTATTTTTGTGGTTGCATTTTCCAATCTGGCCGTCAGCCTCATCCGCAACCATATATCCAGCAGTACCCGAATTCTGGTGGAGATGACTATCATTGCCTCACTGGTTATCATTGCCGACCAGTTAATCAAGGCCTTTGCTTTTGATATCAGCAAACAATTGTCGGTATATGTGGGGCTGATCATCACCAACTGCATCGTCATGGGTCGAGCTGAAGCCTTTGCTCTTAAAAACTCTCCCGGTCTCAGTTTTCTGGACGGATTGGGTAACGGTTTCGGATATACGTTTGTACTTTTATTCGTAGGTTTTTTCAGAGAACTGTTTGGCTCGGGAAAACTGCTGGGATTTTCCATCTTCAGTATAAATACCGAAGGGGGCTGGTACATACCCAATGGCATGTTTCTGCTGGCTCCCAGTGCATTTATCCTGATTGGCCTGCTGATCTGGGGCATCAGATCCTGGAAGCCTGAACAAGTAGAAGAGGAATAATATCATGCTGGAACATCATCTCAGTCTTTTTATCAAATCAATTTTCATTGAAAATATGGCCCTGGCATTTTTCCTGGGAATGTGTACCTTCCTGGCGGTCTCCAAACGGGTTGAAACCGCCATAGGACTGGGAATTGCCGTAGTGGTGGTTCAGGCAGTGACTATGCCGGTAAACAATTTAATCTATCACAATATCCTGAAGGAAGGGGCGCTAAGCTGGCTTGGCCTGTCCAATGTGGATCTCACCTTCCTGGGCCTGGTAACCTACATCGGTGTAATCGCTTCCATGGTACAGATACTGGAAATGACTCTGGATAAATTCGTACCCAAACTTTACAATTCCCTGGGGATATTTCTCCCGCTAATCACCGTGAACTGTGCCATTCTGGGCGGTTCACTCTTTATGGTGGAACGGGAATATACCTTCCCGGAAAGCGTAACTTTTGGTTTCGGCTCCGGAATCGGATTTGCCCTGGCTATAATTGCCCTGGCCGGTATCCGCGAAAAAATGAAATATTCCAATGTACCGGAAGGCTTGAGGGGTCTGGGAATCACATTTATTACGGTTGGTCTGATGGCCATCGCATTCATGCTGTTTTCAGGAATTCAATTATAAGGAAAAATGAATGGAAGGAATTACTCTAATCCTGTTTGGCGTATTCATGTTCACGCTGATCGTTTTGATGCTTGTTTTTCTCATATTATTTGCCCGGTCACAGCTGGTGGCCACCGGAAAAGTCAACATAAACATCAATGACGATCCGGAAAAAAGCCTGGAAGTTTCCACCGGTGATAAATTACTGAATACACTGGCTGACCACAAAATATATCTGCCCTCAGCCTGCGGCGGAGGCGGTACCTGCGGTGAGTGCAAGGTAATTATCAGTAAGGGTGGCGGAGACATTCTGGTTACTGAAAAAGCCAAGCTCAACCGGCGCCAGGTACGGGAAGGATACCGGCTTTCCTGTCAGGTTCCGGTAAAAGGAGACATGAGCCTGGTGGTGCCGGCAGAAGTATTCGATATCAAAAAATGGGTCTGTACGGTGCGATCCAATAAAAATGTAGCCACCTTTATTAAGGAACTTATGCTTGATCTGCCGGAAGGCGAAAATGTGGATTTCCGCGCCGGCGGCTATATTCAGATTGAAGCACCTCCCCATACCGTTAATTACCGGGATTTTGAAATCGATGAAAGGTTCAGGAATGAATGGGACAAATATAATATGTGGCGGTATGTTTCCAGGGTGGATGAATCCATCGTTCGAGCCTATTCCATGGCCAATTATCCCGAGGAAAAGGGGACCATCCTGCTGAATGTGCGCATTGCTTCGCCACCGCCACATCTTCCCAATGTTCCTCCCGGCCAGATGTCGTCATTTATTTTCTCTCTCAAACCGGGGGACAAGGTAACCATTTCGGGACCATACGGCGAATTTTTCGCAAGGGACACTGACAATGAGATGGTTTTCATCGGTGGCGGCGCCGGGATGGCCCCCATGCGCTCACACATATTCGACCAGCTTAAACGACTTAGAAGTAAACGAAAAATGTCATTCTGGTACGGTGCCCGCAGTTTGAGCGAAACTTTCTATGCGGATGAATTTAACCAGCTGGCAAAAGACAATCCTAATTTTAAGTGGTACCTGGGATTGTCCGAACCCCAGCCGGAAGAAAACTGGGATGGCCCGGTAGGCTTTATTCACCAGATCCTGCACGACAACTATCTGAAAGATCACCCTGCTCCGGAGGACTGTGAATATTACCTGTGCGGTCCGCCCCTGATGAACAGTGCCGTCCTTAAACTGCTTGATGACATGGGCGTGGAACCGGAAAATATTTTATTTGATGATTTCGGAGGATAATGAAGGTTTTAGATTTAAGAGACGGAATGTACCATTTGGGATCTGATTTGGAATTTTTAACTACACAATCTTTTAATATATTTTAATTGGATATAACCTGTTAAATTTACTATGACTATTTTATAATGCGGAAAAATGAGAAATAAGAAAAAAGGAATTCCGGAAAATAGTATCGCACATTCTGAATAAAATATAAAATATTCCCATGATATAAATATCGGGCTAGCTAGGAGACCTTTTTATGAAAACAGCTGAGGAAATTTTACAGGATAAAGATGGCAAATTGATTTCCGTATCTTCGGATACCACCATCATTGAAGCCCTGCGCATCATGATAAAAAATCAGGTGGGGGCCATACTCGCAAAAAAGAATGGTGAGATCGTCGGAATCTGGACGGAACGGGATCTCATGCGCAACACGGTTACTGAAAATTTTGACCCCAGAACCGCAAAAATCGGTGACCATATGACCACCGGTCTTGTCTCTGCACCTCACAACGACACCGTTTATCATTTGCTGGATAAA
>Ga0315555_1001278_pt1 | contig 18157 bp, 28 predicted proteins | sample SalMarSW160380MG_FD_202113 | JGI IMG/M metagenome (GOLD analysis project Ga0315555, IMG submission 202113) | Salt marsh sediment microbial communities from the Plum Island Ecosystem LTER, Massachusetts, United States - Salt Marsh Sediment SW1603-80 ... | reverse complement strand
TCATCAATAGCTAATTTTGAATAGTATAATGTTTTATTGGCAATATTATCCCCCGTGATGGCTCCGGTGCCAATTTTAGCCCCCGTAACAGCGCCATTAGCAATCCCCGCGGTTAGCAGCTGATTACTCGTGTTCAGATTATTAAAAAAACTGGTCGTGTCATACCAAACGCCCCCGCTCCGCATTTTAAACCCATATCTGAACTTCAGGGTGTCGGTTTCCACCTTCTTGCCCTGGGGCCAGAGGGGAAGGATCATAATAAATAAAAGCAATAATATTTTATGGGTACGCAAAATCTGTGTCCTCCGCTTTAACAATACCATCCCGGATTACCCGGACCTCAACCTGTTGGCTGCCATGTTGAACCGGTACCTGGGCACCCGAGGGGCCGCTATATAAAACATAGTTTCCATTAGTTACCTGAGTCGGAAAATCATATTGGCCGGACATATTGGCGTTTTCAGTCAGCTGGATACAATCATCCGGGGCTGTCCCCCCCTCAGGCAGCAGCCAGAGCGTCAGGCCGGTTTCACGGGCATCAGTGCTTTTATTGCGAATGGTTATGGATTCGGTGTATATGGCCGCCATCAATTTTTCTCCCGCAAATGGGTATTCAGATCTTTCTGGATGGTTGCTATATCTTTTTTATTCTCATCAACTGCATCCCAAATCCTTTTCAGTTTCTCTGTCAAATGTGATACAGTTACAAATCCTTCCAGGGATTTTTCCAGGCGGGACATTGTTTGAGTAAGAAAATTTATACTGGCATTAAGTTTTGATAAGAACCAGATCAGTGCCCCGGTCTGCAAGAGCAGAAAAATGGCAATCGTGATACCAAATGAGAGGATTTCTTTAGAGATAGTCATCATTAAAAGCCTTATCAATTCCATTTGCAATCGCAGCGCATAACTTCTCGGTATAATCATAGGAGAGAAGCTTTGTGGATTCGCGATCATTGGTTAAAAATCCAAGTTCAATTAAGATTGCCGGCATTTTGGTCTTTCGCAGGACAACGAAATCCTTTTCCTTATCATTGTCCCCATCACTGATGTCAAACCGTAATTTCAGATCCGGGATGGCCTCGCTGACCGCCTTAAAAACCGCGTCCGCAAACCGGTCCGCATCGGTCTCTCCCTTGCTGGTCCAGATCTCAAAGCCTGCCGCGGATGGGTTCTCGGCTGCATTACAATGAAGCGAAATAAACAGATCCGCATCAACCCGGTTAGCCAGGTCTGCGCGTTTATTTAAATCCGTGCTCAGTTTCCTGTCCAGCTGGTCTGATATTCGGGTAAAAAACACTTCAAACCCGAGATCTCGCAGGATATTCCCCAGCCGGTGAGCATATCGGAAGTTCACAAGTGATTCCAGTATGCCGCCGGCAATCACCCCGGTGAACTTCCCACCATGGCCGGGATCCAGGCACACCAGGGGGCGCTTCCGGTCCGGGACCATCAAGGGAATCATTGCCAGGTGGACCAGATAATACCAGGATCCTTCAAAAAGCGGAATAATGGCAATCAGATAACCCAGCAGGGCCATGATAAGGTCCTCAGCTGCTCCCTGGCGGGTTTCTTCTCCCCGGCTGAGTTGCCAAACCTCATAACCGGTGGCCACAAGCATCAGGAGGAGGGAATAAAGACCAAAATACCACTCCCAGACAGATTGGATGCTGGCCACACTGATAAAAACCTGAGTGGCCAGACAGGCCAGGATCAGGTGCCATGGCGCTCCCCAGTTCCGCATTGTCAGATTAAAAAAGAATTTATTGATCATGGCCTATCCTGTTATTTTCTTCGATTGAAAATTGGTGAACATATTGCGGATGAATGAATCCAGGGAATATCCGATCCAGGCATAAAACGGCCATACAAAATATTGAAATGTTTCCTGGAAATATTGCTGAATGGTAGTGAGCGCGATCCATAACGCCAGGCCGAAGAAGATCACCATCCGGGTGAGGATGAGCGTCAGCTGGGACTTGAAATAATAGAGGAAATTGTCCTCCGGCTCATCCACCTGGTTATTTTTAAACTCCACCCATTTGAAATAAATATGAATGTACTGGCCCACCAGTATAGCCAGCAGAATAAAAAGGATCTGCATATTCCACCTCTTTAAGTTATGATTTCAGGGCCCGGGAGAGATTGAATCCTCCGGCCCGGTTAATATCATTAATTAAGATGTCGGAATCGCAAACCGCGTGCGGAAATCGGACTTTTCGCTCAGGTTTTCAGCTTCGTATTTGGCCGGTATGGCCTCCACGTCCCCGCTCACCACGCTTTCACCGAAGAAAAGAAGGGCGCTTGGAATAAAGAGTACGCGGAGATTGGTTTCGTCCACAAGGAGGATATCCTGGGCTATATTTTCAATGGCTTCATAAGCATCATAATCAGTCTTTTCGCTCTGCAGCAGGGTGAATTCCAGGAGACCGTTAAAGCCCAATTTTAATTTAGAACCATCGTCCAGGACTTCCTCATCGCCTTCGGTTATTTCTAATTTTATGGCTTTATCCCGGCAGTATCCCAGCTCCGTGAAGGTAGCCAGCAGGGTGGTCCATGCAGCCAGATCCGCCGGCGGGACATCGCCGGTGGCGGGTGCACGGTGCATTACCCGATAATGCGGTTTTTTGATATTAGCAGCAGTTCGTGGCATTTTTATTTACTCCTTCTATGAAATATTGACCAGATTATCTATATAAAATATAATTTCTTCTCGATAGGGCAGCCCGGTGAGACTGGTGCCCGTATCGTCAAAAGTTGCCTTAATAGTCAGGACCCGGAGATTATCATATGGATCCGGCAACGCCAGGTCATCACCCTGCAGCACAATACTGATATTCGCTTCTGGAATGGCTATTACCACATCTTCCCGGTTGTTGATCACAGTACTCTTTTTATCGCTGAGTGTCCATAATATTTCACTCGGAATCACGGAATTACCCGACAGATCGGTAAAAGAAACAGGAATCTTAAAAGATCCTTCTTCAGCGGCATTAGTATCCATGCGAATCATCAGATATTCCACCTTTCGGCATTATAAATGACACCCATTGTGATCCGGGTTTTCATAAAGCGCTTTTTCTGTTTCTCCGCATCCCTTTCCAGGCCCAGAAACTCTGCACCGGTGACAAAACTTTCTTCCTCGATTGCGGAAAAAGCAGCAATAACATCCTGAACCCGTTCCCTGTGATCTGATGGGCTGGTCCCGCCGGCGCTGATCAGCGTGATGTCGATCGTCAGCAAATGTTCCTGTTCATCATCCTCGGCTGGCATATTTGAAACATCCCGGACTTCGATAGCATCCAGCTCTGATTCCGCCAAATCCGAATCGCGCCATTCCACCACACTGGTCACATTAAAACTATAACCATTTGCAATAGTGATATCATTCAGAAGAGCCAGCACCTGAGTTATTATTTGATTTTCTTTTGTCATCCGTCACTGTCCTCGCTGAGGGTGATCTCTGTAATACCTTCCTGGTCTATCATAAGGGCATCCACATAATAAGTAGTGCCGTTAATCGTAAATGAACTGTCTTTTGTTATACTGCCGGCCATGGTGGTCAGGACCAGGATCCGGGGATAAGAATTGGCCACCGGGAGCACTCCCTCGAATGAGGGATCATATGAATCATCAAAAAAAGCTTTGAGAGTTTCATCATTACCCCCATAGTAATGGGTGATGTCGATGGCCAGGCCGGCATCGAAGAGGGCCGCCGCATCATTTATAATCTGTTCCCGGGTGGTGGTCATTTCTTCTCGGGTTCCTTACCGGCATCCTCATTCTCATCCGCCTGATCAGATCCGCCGGCATCCTTGCCTTTCTTCTTGTCATTTTTCTTCGATTTCCCGGATTCCTTGACAGGATCAATGGCTTCCACCACCTCACTGGCCAAGACCACTTTGTTGGCTGCTTTCATCTCAAAAGCGAATGCGGCCGGGAGATCTACTTCTTTTCCCTTTGCCAGAACTTTACCCTCGTATTTAAACGGACGGACTACTACACATTTTTTCTTGCCCTTGGTGCCTTGTGTTGTAATCATGTTATTTTTACCTCGTTTATGTTTAACCTGGGCCGCTCCATCGAAGAGCAGCCCTTTGTTTTTCCAGTTATTTAGCCACACATGAAAATGAGTATTTAGGTAATGTCTTCAGAAGCGCTGAAGGCCGCCGGTTGACGGACACCAATATCACAGCTCTGGAAAGCCCGGATGACAATGCCGCCGGAAGGCGCATTTGCGTAAGGATCCGGCCAGATATCCAGGCCTCCCCAGAGGCCGAGAATTATCTGAGAAAACACTCCGAAAATCATAGTAACTGCAGGAACCTGGTTACTGACGGCCACGGGATATCCATTCATCTGGCCATCCTGTTGCAGGAAGATAGGATATCCACTTGATTTCTCTCGGGTTTTCAGCAAACCGTTTACCGTGGCATTGGTCAGGTAAGCCATGGATCCAATATCGCCGTTGGCCGCTCGGACATCCGTTTCAAATTCCACCACGCCTGTCCATCCCAGTGTCGTTCCAGTTACCGAACCAATACCGCTGGTATTGAGGATCCCGGTTGGCTCATTGGTCAGTCCGGTTCCGGCAATTCCTGCCAGATCGATGGCCAGGGCCAGATCCACAGCAAGATCATCCAGTACGAGTCCTTCAATGGAAGGATTTGACTGCAGCAGCATATTCCGGGAGAAGGCGGTCGCTGCGCCAACCGTTTTGATTGCCAGGGCAAGTGCCGTGAATGCGCTGTCCGATAAAGTCACATCTCCACTTTCTGCTACCCAGTATGCGCTGCCTGCTCCACTCTTTTTCGGGATGGATGCATTACCGACAAGGCCGGAAAGCACCCTCATGCCGAGCTGCATCAAGAGGGCACGGTTCCGCAGCAGATCAATGAAGGACCCGGCAAGGTGCTCGGTTGCAATCAGGCCGGTCCCACCTGATGCGGTGGTGATTTCACGCCGGCCGAACTTGCCCGGAATTTCCCGCAGGAGAACATCATGGGGAATGAAAAATCCTTTCGGCTGCTGTTTCAGGCGCTCGGCAATCTCGCGGGAGGCTTCCATTTCCAGGCCAGCCAGCTCAGGTTTGTTCAGAATAAGTGCCTGGATCCCGCGCAGGACGGAATAATTCTGCAGATCCTTTTTGGGCATTCCAAGATTGGCCTGCTGGGTATCGATATGCTGATTGTTTGCGATTTTATCCAGAACCTTTTGGCGAAACTGGTCCACGGTCAACCCTTTTTTAATGGCATCCATGGCCTCTGCCCGCATAGCAAAGGTTTCGCCCAGGGCTACGATTTCCTCAAAGCGCCTGGTCTCCCGTTCACGGGTCTCCTGCTCAATCCGGGCAGTATCTACCGGAGGATCTGCGGGAGGCTTTTGTTCCTGGCGGGTCTCAACTCTTTCCTCTGTTGGTTCCATATTAAGAATACTCCTTTCTCCTGTATCTATTTTGACAGGAAATGTTTTTTCATTATCCCTATTTCTGCCCACACCTACCGAGTAATCGGCCGGTGTAGGTTCAAGCGAAATTTCGAATGGTTCCCAGCTGGTGATGCGGTACGTATCTCCCTCTTTATCGCTCTGCTTCTCGAGCTTGGCTTCATGGATGATATATCCCACGGAAATAGTATCCCTGATGCCATCCTGGACATCCTGGAAGATCTCTTCGGCAAACCGGGAGCGGCCAAACCTCACTGCGGCATGTCCCTTCCGGTCCTCCCCTATGGAAGCCGAAATGACTTTACCGATTTGTTTTGACCGGTCATGTATGACCAGAAGAGGCCCTGCTGTCCGCAGGCGCTCAAGTGAAACAGAATCGGAGGAATGATCAAGGATTTCGTTACCCCACCAGCGTTCCACCAGTGTTTCGCTTGAAAATGTTAAATTGATAGTTCTTTTTTCCTTATCTATATCTTCCTGCCTGATTTGAATGTCACGGTATTGTGCTGGAAGATCTAATTTTTTATTCCTCATTGATGTTGTTCTCCGGTTTTAATTGAATTTCAGGTAACAAAAGGCCATATTTTTTAATCAATGCCAGTTCGATAGATAACTGTTTGTAAATATCTTCAAGATTTTTACCCTGCTCTGCAGCGATATCAGATCCGGTATTGAGGCCCGCATTTATTTCCAGTATCTTTGCCTGGATATCCTTCTGCGGATCCACCCACTGCCAGCCCCGCGGTTGCCATTTTGCAGCGATAAACTTATCGTACCTTGAAAAGGGAAGCTCAATTTGCTGGGTTACCAGGGCCATTTGCAGGAATTGTTCAAAAACAGGTACCAGGAAATGTTCTATTAAGAATGCCTGCAGATCTCTCCAGACATCCCGCTCATCCAGAACGCCGGCACGAATGGATGAGTAGTTCACACCTTCCAGGTCATTAGCCAGGTAATTATATGAGACATCCAGGCCGGATGATATCCCCCTTAATACGGCTTTGACGAAATCTTTAAATGCTGTGGTGGGATGCTGGGGATCAAATTCTTTAAATTTCCATCCTTCCGGCAGGACTTCAAATGTTCCGGGTTCAACTTCCTGGATGGGCTGATCTTCTTCCTGATCATCACCGGTGTATTCACCTTCGGGATTAGTTTCATAGAACCCCCCCTTAGCAGCTGCGATCCGGGCTGCAACCAGTTCGGCCTCTTCATATCCCCCGATCATATTGAGCCTGATCATGGCCGCATGCATCCAGGGGATCCCCCTGGTCTGGCTGATCCGCATGGGAAGATGTAGATGAATGATCTCCTCTGCCGGGATCCGGGTTACTTCACCAAAAGAGGATCCGTACATGAAATCACCGGGATGAATCTTATAGACATGATAAGCCATTGGACGATTCCAGGAATCCAGTTCCACTCCCATTTTGACCTTATTGCCATTGGATAATGTTTCGTTTTTTCGTTCATCCAGGTGATCTGCTTCAATCAGCTGCAGAGCAAAGCGGGAATCGTTGTTAAATCCCTTCACTTTCCTGATCAGGACTTCCCCATCCCGGGCGCAACTGGATATGGCCAGTTTCTGAATATCGCGGAAACTGTATTGTCCGGTTACATCACAATTACCCCTCTTGGTCCACCGGGACCATCCCTCCTCGATCTTTATCCTGGCCACATCATCTGGTTTTCCCGAGTTATTCAAAACTTGGCTCTGCAGGAGTATTCCATCCCGACCCACAATATTGGTTTTAACCATGCGGATAAATTTCTTGGCATAATCATTATCATGTTCAAGTTCCCGGGACCTGGCTCGTAGAGCAGTGAGATTATATCGAAGTTCCGCATCTGCGGATCGATTTAGAGTTGTCCAGGATGAATAAAGCCGTCCAGTATTGGCTGCAGCATAAGATCGTCTAACAATCTGCTGGACGTTGTTTTTAGTATAAAGTCCGAGCATTTTTAAAAATCTATTCCAAAGGTTCAAACTATAATCTCACCTTAATCTTGCGCTTATTCTTCAGGCCCATTTTCAAACGCTCCGCTTCCTCTTCCCTGGCCACTTCTCCTTTATATTTATCATATAGAACCAGTAATTCTGAGATTGGAATCTTAGTAATCTGCTGCCCGGCAATAGCATACTGCTCGATATCGGATGTAATACGGCCTTCCAGGACCGATTTAATCTTTTCAAGCATGGTTTTAGCATGTGATGCCATACTTCAGATTCCTTTTATATAAAATTAGCGATCACAACCCTTTATTTTCAAGGGGCCTAAAAACTATTTTCTAATTTTTATTTTTAAATGGGAATCTATGGATAATTAAAAGGAAAAATTTATCAATTATGGTAAGAAATTCTTTACATTTTCGATAATATTATATATATTCTTAGCGATTTTCCGGTTAAAAACTATTTAAGAGTATTTTTAATTACCCATATTTATTGTAAAAGTTCTCTTTTATGGAGAAATAGAAAATGAAGCATTTTTCATGCTGTTTATTTTACTTTTTTCTATTTATTGTGTTAGTATTTGCAGAGCCATCAGAGTTATTTTGCCAAAAATCCTCAAAAGGTAAATGTTTTTGTTGTCCGGTTGATTCTGGATTAGTCATTGATCTTTTTGGCCTAAGACCTCATCCTATTTTCAAGGGAGGGTTGATGCATTATGGGATTGATATCCAAACTGCTATGGGCAGTAATGTGTATTCAATTGGAGAAGGAAAAGTAATATTCGCGGGTGAAGAATCGGGTTATGGAAATTGCATTAAAATTTTTCATTCTGATGGATATAAATCATTCTATGCTCACCTCGATACAATTCTAGTTGATATGAATCAGGTAATCAACGATGGAGAGAAGATTGGAACGGTGGGAATGTCTGGGATAACAAAAACGCCTCATCTTCACCTCGAAATTCAAAAAGGTGAGGAACGAATTGATCCACTGAATGTAATTGATACATTAAATCTAACTTTTCAGAATTGATAAAATTGATCATACTTTAAAAAATTCAATTTGATGTGACTATTTATCTTGAGCACGCGGTTTGAGAAATTTGATTTATCTCAACGCTTAACTTTCAAGGGATTTAAAAATATTTATTAATTTCAATTTTTAAAGTTGGGCAGGATAAATAATTTTAGAAAAGGGTAAAATATTGATATTCCATAAATATTTTTATATATATTTTATTTTTTGAAACTCTTGTCGAAAATATTAGTAATGTGATTTGTGTCACGGAATTTTTTATTATTGAAGAATATATTTAAATATGAATTTTAGTAAATAAAAAAAATATTGTTGATTTTAAAGAGAGATATATATATACTTAAGAACTTCTACGTCATAACATTGAATCTATTTGTTGTGCTTAGCTGGCGGAGACAATAATCATGAGTCAATGTTAATTTTGGCGCCAGCCTCAAAGGGTCTACCGTTTTGGTAGACCCTTTGTTTATATAGGTAAATTATATTTTTCAATTTTTCTTAATAAATCATTATATCTAAAAATGGGGAAAGCTGTTAATGCACTGAATGGTGAATTTTTGGCCTTCCGATATTTGGAAGCAATTACTACATAATAAAATTGTTGCTTATATGGGTCAATATATCTATGAATATAAATTCTTTCAAGGTTGTCTTTCTCGTCAATTTTTTGATATATATTGGGTGTATTTTCAATTGTATATCTAATAAGTGGAAGTCTTTTTGCACGGACTTCAAGAAAATTTTTTGAATCGATATTATGTCTGCCTTCTTCATCCTTATAAAGTGATCTTATAAAATCATCTTTAAATTCAATTCTTATGTCAAATTTATCATTAATATTACCTTTTATAAAACAGTCAAAATACCGCCAAGCATCTTCCTCGTTAAATGTAGGATGATAACATCCCGTTAGATGTGAACCATGATTTAATTTTAAACATATATCATTTGAATGAAAATAAGATACTAAATTAAGAATATGTATTATTTCTTTTCGAGATAGGCTTACAACTTTTCTCTTTTTTTTACTTATTTCTTTTTTTGTTTTTAATTTTAAATTTGATATTTTAACTGTATCAAAATAAATTCTTGAAATTTTCTGATAGGTGACTTCGTCTACCAAAGAGGATATTTTAACAAAAGCATTTCTAATGTCATTCTTTGTTGAAAAATTTTTTGGATACATAATAGATATATTAAGAATTATTATTTTTCCTGATGTTTTATGGATTCATATAAATTTAAAACTAAAAAAGTACAATACCAATAATGCATTTAGATTTTCCAAATTTTCTGATAAATCATTTATCAATATGATAAATATTCTAATTTGCATCTCCATGGTTGAATTTTTACTTTCCATGGATTCAGTATTTAATTGGAATTCTAAATACAATTCAGTTAGTTTCTTTTTGGGAGAGATTAGTAAATTAGGTATTTTATAAGCATGAAAAAGATATTCTCAATATTTCGATACAATCCCAAAAATCCTATACCATTTTTAACAGCAATTATTGCCTCTGCTACAATTGTCAATGCAATTGTGGCTTTGTTAATGTGGCTTATAAGTTATTTTTCTCTAAATCAAAGTGAAAAATTTTTTGAAACAACTAATCGCCCATTTATTGGCATAAAATCAATCGACATTAAAAAAGATGAAAAGAATAAAATATTATTTCATTCAAATGAAATTGTGAACTATGGTAATATTCCCGCAAAAAATCTTAAAATAATAACTTTACTTTATTTTGATGATAATAAAAATCCTAAGCGGAATTCTTCAAAGGCCAATGCTATACTATTCCCAAATATCTCTGTTCTTAATAATGGCAAAACTTATGGTTCATATTATGATTCGATATTTGTATTTAATAAATCATTAAAAATGTCATCGATAATAACTTATCAAGGTGCCAATAATCATGAATATAAGACAATCGAACTTTATGTTTATGATAGATCCAAAAATTCCTTTATTTTCATCGATGGAGATTGGTATTGATATTATTTACCATATATTAATAAGATATATGGAAAGAAAAATATTTATACAATAATCCAACTCATTTTCTATTCCAGCAAATATCATTTTGAAATTTAATTGTCATTTATTTTTAAATATAAAGAAAACGCTTTTTCCACATGATAAGATAAATACTTATCACTTTCCCGGGCAACTTTAAGCATCTTTGTTAGTGTGGAATGACGTACCACTACATTAGGAAGATGTACCCTGGGATCTTTGGCTGGCGGTCGGCCTATATTTCTCTTCTTTTTCATCTTTGTTTCCAGCTATTAACCCAACTTTTTGATTTTGATTTAATAAGTGATTTTTGTTTATTATTATCTTCATCATCAGTTTTATCTGTATCCTTAATTATTTTCTCAAAACTCTCTGCTATCTTATCAAAATTCGGATTAAGTATGGCCAGGGCAGCCATGGCATATACCCTGCAATCCAGGGCCTCATTACGGGGCCGGGTTTTGATCCATACACGGTGAGGGAAACCTTTACTGTATTTGGTAACTGCCTTTTCGGCGGTCAGCTGTTCAAAATATTCCTGGTCATAATTTACCGGGAAATGCATATAACCTGGTCCCGGGCTCTCGGTTTTAAGCCTGGCAAAAAGCAGTTCCTTTGCAGTATCTGTTCCGATGGTAAATAATCTGATTTTAGCTTTATTAGATTTGCTGGGTCGGGATATTAATGGACTTCCAACGGTGTTTGAGCCTTTTACTGCAAAGATCCGCCGGTTTTCCTTATTTTTACAGAATTGATAGACATTATCGGTAAAGTGGCCACCGGAATCTATAGTGCTGCAGGATATTCTCAGTTTTATTTTCATTTCATGGCTGTAATTAGTTGATAAACGCTCATCCAGTTCATCCCAAATCTTTTGTTTTGCAGGATCACCATAGATAATAAAATATTCTATACTCCAGGATTCGTATCCCTTTCCCCAGGCCACAACCTCGGTTTCCAGCCGGTCATCCTGAACATCTATCCCGGACGTGAGGACCAATCCACCGGCAGGGATTGCAGCTTTATATTTTTCCCTCCTGCTGAATAATTCAAGATCATTTACACTGGTTCCTTCCTCCTCCCAGGTTTCCCCCAGGACGGTGTTTATAAAAACCTGTAATCGTTCATTATTGCCCTTAGCTTCCAGGAAGTTTAAAACCATTTGGGATAATCTTACCCACGGTGAATAAGCCTCCCATATATGAAAGCCGGCAATTTTGTTATCAGGAACTGCCCTGGTGGGGATCCATTTTCCACGTCTTACTGCATTTATTCTCTGAGCATCATTCCAGAGATCTCCACATTTTTCACATTTATAATGGGCCGTTTCGGGGAGATGATATCCCTTTTCATCCTGATGCCATCGGACATTTCCCCAGACCAGGTATTGTTCATGGTTGCACTCGGGGCAGGGGACAAAGAACCGGCGCTGATCGGATTCCTCCCAGGCGGCATCGATGCGGGATAATCCTTTAATGGTGGGAGTGGATACTATGACAATAATCCGGTTCCAAAATGTGGTGGATCTTTTAATGGCCAGGGCCACCGGATCCCCTTCGGATCCGGCACTGGGCGGATAACGGTCTATTTCATCACAGAGGACCACCCGGATAGGCCGTGAGGCTAGGGATGCTGCCGAATTGGCACCGGCAATGGTGATGTGGCCACCGGGGAAGGTTTTATGAAGGATGGTATTGTTCGAATCTTTTGATTTGGGACTCTTAATTAATCCATGCAGAATCCAGGTATCCCGGATCATCGGAGAGAATCGGTCCTTGCTCCAGGTCTGACCCATTTCGATGGTGGGCTGCAGGACCAGGATTGGAGAAGGATCCTGAGAGATGATATAACCAACAATGTTATTTAATATTTCTGTTTTGCCAACCTGGGAGCTGGTTTTACAGACAATGGTCTCTATTCCGGGTTCAATGATTGCATCCATCATGCCACGCTGAAATTCAGCCAGGGCAGTATCCCACCTGCCCGGCATGGCAGCTGCTTCCGGGGAGAGAATGCGGTAATGGTCCGCCCACTGGGAAACCTTCAGTCGGGGAGGGGGCTTCAGGACAGTTAATGTTTTAGTCAAAATTTCTTGAATCTGTAAGCTCATCTAGTGCATTAAAAATTTCTTCATCCATCCTCATTTTAATTTCATTCACGCTGTTCATCCCCAGAAGATGCGGAGAGAGTTTCGAAGGCATGACCAGCAGCCTGTTTTTTAAAACCGTGAGAATCTTTTGCCACACCCTGATTACATCAGATTTCTCCAGCAGCTCCCCACGCTGTTTTCCCAGTTCGATTTCCTTCAGAGAAGCCTCTGCCTGCTCTCTTCTCCTCCGGGCTTCATTTATGGATAGGTCATTCTTGTTATATTTTTTCCGTTCAAGATCCAACTGGTATGCCAGGTATTTCTGAACTGAATCTGCCAGTTGAAACCTGCCCCTTCCGAACTTCTTAAAAACATTTTCAGCTGCCAGCTGCTGCACCCTCCGCTCGGTCATCCCTAAGATCTCGGCCAGTCTCTTGGTAGTGATCAAATCCTCGCTCATGAAAAAGAAGCTACCTCCTGCCGGCAGAGTCTAGCGGAATTCTGCGCTCGCCTGATCCTCACCGCCCATCCTCCAGAAAGAACCTACTCTTTCTTCTATATTCATATCGACATTCATTCTTACAAAACTTGGCCCAGCGCATTTTGTTTTTGAATGATTCACCGCAGTTGAGACAAATTTTAAAATATCTTTTTGATATCGGCTTTGGTCTGTGTTTATAGCTATATTGAGTAGCACATTTATCAACGCAATATAGGATTTTCCTTTTATTATTTACTTTTATTATTCTTTCAACGTATTTGTTACAATTTTTACATTGAACCCAAACAGTAATTTCTCTCATGTTTTTCAAATTTTCTTTTCTACTTACTATTCGGAGATTATCCTTACGGTTGTCAAGTGTATCGTGATTAATATGATCAACATCCATTTTATTATTGGATTTTAATTTCATTATATATCTATGCATGCGAAGAGTTTTATTTTTACCATTTAATTTTGTATTTCTTACTGCATAGATTTTATTGGAGCTCCATTTGGCTTTCCATTTATATTTTACCAAACGATAATAATCTTCATCATCAACAATAGTATATTCATGGATACCAACAGCATATTTTCCAGATAATTTTATTCTTTTCATTTTTAATTATCTTTTCAATTTACTCATCTCATAATCAATCTCATGTTGCAGAATCTTTCCGCCTTCCTTCTCAATCATTTCACTTACAGCCTTCATCCCTTCCTGTTCATACATCTGTGCCGGGCTGACGCTATAAAGCTCTTTGATAGGATAACGTTTTTTTGTTTTGCGCTGGAATACTCCGATGTGCCCGCTCGGCATGGTGGCGATGAAGGAAGTCCCGATCACCTTTCGGCCTCGATCCTTGCGGATCCTAATACTCACACCCTGCCTGGTCTGCCTGGGAGAGAACATATATACCGGGATCTTCCTCCCGCGGACAGTGAGGGTGGCTTCCATATTCTGAAAGTTTGCACGCTTGATCTTGACGCTCCTATTCAAATCCTTGGCCTTTACATTATAAATCTCCCGAACCCGACGTCCAGCTTCGGTTTTACTTTTAGTGATCAGTTTATTAACGGTCCGCCTGGCTGCATTGGCCAGGGCTTTATCTAAATTGAATCGTTTGGCCATAATCTATCCTTCACTTACCAGAGCTTTAATTGTAATCCAATCTTGGGAATGAAAGTAATCTTCCCTGTCTCAAAATAATTGTCAGTTGGAAATCGGGTCCAATATCCGGGAAAGTTCTTACTTATTTCCAGTTCACTACTGATATTGATTGTTTTAGTTAATGGGTATGTTATCCAATGTTTAGAATAATAGACCCATATATTTTGAGGAAAGGTCATGGGTTCTTGTGGATTCCACCAGATCTCCAAAAATCCATTAACATAAAACTTTTTTATTGGCTCCTGGTAAACGAAGGAATAGATAGTTGATTTTCGTGATATATCATAATGAGCACCTAAGAATCCAGCAGCATACAAATTAAAGGTAAACAGCACCCCTATGATTAAAATTAATTTCTGCATGATTCCCCCAGGTATTTTTTTAGACAAGTTAAGACGTAATTCATAATTTTGTATATCTTTATCCAGGTCAATCGGATTTTCTAAATTGATTTAGGTCCTATTTTCATTCCCTCACAATCCTGCATTGCTCTTCGAATTTTTTTACATTATCAGAGTAAAACATTAGATCCCTACCAATCTTCATCGGTCTTAAAATATGGCTATATTTTCTAATTAGACGCTGGACAGCCTTTCTGGATTTTTTATTCCATCTTTGTCTCAGGTCCTCTGTGCTGAGCATCTCTTCGGTCATAAGATACCCACCTTCTCAATAGCTTCATCGACATCCTCTTCTAGGAACGATAGATATTGATCAGTGCTTTTGATGTCAGTATGTCCCAGGGCTTTGGAAGTGGACCTGAATGCATCGATCGGTTCACCCTGGGCTACTTTTTTCAAAAAGTATTTGTAAATATTGTTTGCAAAGGTTTTACGCATGGAATGAGTTCCTAGCTTACCGATCAGACCGGCTGCCTGGAATGTTTCGTTCAAGATTCGCCAGGCCTGGGTTCGATCGATCGGCTGATTGCCCCGGATGGACCTGAATATATAATCATCTTTGTGGATCACATCCAATTTAGCCAGCTGTTTCAGCCAGGGAGTAATTGCCTCCCGAGCCGCCTGATTTAGAAGAATTGTACGGCTGGAGCGCTTACCTTTCATATTTCTCTTATAGACGGTCAGCCTTTTTTTAATATCTCCATTTTCTTCCAGGATATCCCCGAGACGAAGAGTTAGGATTTCGGAGATACGGAATCCGGTATTGGTTCCCAGGATGAAAAATGCATAATTGCGGTGTTTAAATGGACCTTTAAATGCCTTTTTCACCTTGCGTATTTCTTGTATTTCCAGTGGTCTAGAGCCTTTCATAAACTTCTCATTTCGCTTTTTTTAAGGCCATTTCGCTTTTGAGCCACTTTCGGAATTTATGTTCACTATCAATAAATCTTATAACCAATTATTTTGTATAAATTAAACTTTAAAATAAATCATTCAAAAAAATGCGAAATCGCTATGTCGATAGGGCCTTTTAGGGTCTTTTAGGGTACTCTAGGGTACTTTAGGGCCTTTTAGGGTACGTTAGGGTACAATAGGGCACTTTCAGGGTACACTAGGGTACTCTAAGGCTGGAGATGCAACGTATTCCCATTTTGTTGTATGTTTTTCAATTTGCCATTTTCTTACCCTAATCCGGGATAATTCCATTCGCCAGGCAACCGGCATTTATTCGGTTCTCCAGACCCTATATTTCCCTTCTGGTAATTTCCGTCTCCGGGCAGATAGGCCGAGTTTTCTTAAAGCGGTTTCTAATCTTGAGGCAAGCTTGATATTGTTGAATTCAATGCTATCGCCTATCTCCATGGTTTTAGCTGCGATGTTAATGGGATTCTCCCGATAAACGCGGGGAACGGGAATACCGGATTCAATTTTCAAATCAATTTCTTCCCCGTTTTCTTCAAGTGTGAAAGATTTTTTCACCTTTATATTCTCCTTCTGTATTTGTTTACATCTTTGATTCACATACCATTCAAAATTATTCATAGTCCCATCTTTATGGATTATTTTCCTGTCCTATATTTACGATCATAAATGACATACCAGACCACGTTCCAGGCCATGGATAGGACCACAAAAAGAATCAATGCTCCCCGCAGCATCTCGCCAGCAGAAGTAACCTGGCCCATATAGAGTAACTGCAGATAAATCCCCATCGATGCCATAAGTAGTACCGCTCCCACCAGGATCATCTTAAAAAAATGCCAGGCATCACAAAAAGCGGAGGGGATTATTTTATAATGGTCCTTATTTAGCGAAAACCAGCCATAATAAAGACGATCATTAAAGTTTTTAAGCCATTCCGGGGCCTGGGTCAGCCTGAATTTCACCGAATCCATCGCCCAGGAGCAGAAAAGGATTATTGCCGTCAAAAAGAAGAATATTGAAATAAATATTTTTTCCATTTTATGCCTTTCTTAATTTTAGGGTGGGGTTTTGAGCTCCCGCGTTAGTTATTTAATTCCCCACCTAAGTGTACTATTCATATAAGAATAACCTTTTTTCACCATTTTATGTTATCACCTTTCTTTGAAAGCGAAAGATATTTGCAGGAGCTCAAAATATGAATCCCACTATTTTCTTTATCCGATTAAAGTTATAACTCAAAATGAAAACACCGGCGCCGGCTCCCAAGGCCGAGCCCTCCCGGACATTAAAACCCAGCAGAATGGCCGTGGTGGTGGTACCGAATAATGCGCTCTGCAGCAATTCCTTATCTTTTGAGAGCCGGACCACTATGCGCTCAAAATTGCCGTTTATTACCTGGTAATTTTTAATTACTTCATCCTGGGAATAGGAAATGGACCGGTATTCATTTACTGTTTTCCAGGCGAGATCTTCCTGCTCTTTCAGAAAGACGCTGGACCGGCGGACACCGATATAATCAATGGCAATGGCCCGATCGATGAGAAGCCTGGTCCCGGAAGCCATCACTGCCGGCATGGGATCCTCCGGGTGGGCAGTCCTGTATGTCAGGGCAGTGAGCCTGGCCAGGGAATCGGTGGTGAGCGATGGCAGCCGATCAATATATTTAATCTCGGTCTGGATGAGCGTATCTATCCGGGCGGAGCGGGCCTGCAGGCTGTCAATGCGGATCCTGCCGGCCGCCACTTCCTGCATCCTGGCACGGATAACCGCATAGAGGCTGTCAATCTCCGAATAAAGGGCGCTGTCATCGTCGAAATGGACAGCGAGGGTATAACCTGCATAAGCGCCCAGGGCGATCAGAAGCAGAATAATCAGGAAATTTACAAACGTGCTTTTCATCGGGTAACTCTCCCTATTTTTTCGGATTTATAGCGCCGAATAGCATAAAAGGCGATGTGAATAGCCGCGGCCTCATCGATAGATATTTCCTGTTCGATTGATGCCATGGATTTGGCCATGGAAATAATCACCTGGTCACGCATCAGGGGCGAGACCCGCCGGAAGCATGGTATCTTATTTTGCCAGGCGGTCGGGGCCACCCTCTCAAATTCAATTTCAGATAAAAGGGCAGCTCCCCTAATCCACCCTAATACTTCGGAGAGTTTTTGCAAGGTGGCCACGTTGGATCCCATCCAGTTCGCCTCGCAAATAATTTTATTAATGCCAAAGCGGCGTTTATAATCAGACAATTCAAGGCCGGCTATGTGATAAGAAAAGCTTTCCAGGGCTAATAGATTTTCATCCTCGTCCACAATGGCAATAGCACATGGTTTCCGGTATGCGGGATCTATTCCGGCTATCCGATAATTACAGATTATATTTCCCTTTTGCTGAATTGACATTCTGGGCCTTAAGCGTTTATTGAAAGTTTAATTTTCTCTTTTATTTCCTCGGGGCTGGGATCCGGGGATGCTTTATTGCGCTGGTCCATTACCAGTAACTCCCCGTCGCGTTCGATGGATTTGTCTTTTAGTTTGCTATTAACCCAGCTTTCAGGATACATTCCCATGCTGGTCTGGCCTTCTGCGCCAATGATTTTCACCATAACCGTTTTTTCGTTCTCTCCGGG
>Ga0315555_1001273_pt1 | contig 18181 bp, 8 predicted proteins | sample SalMarSW160380MG_FD_202113 | JGI IMG/M metagenome (GOLD analysis project Ga0315555, IMG submission 202113) | Salt marsh sediment microbial communities from the Plum Island Ecosystem LTER, Massachusetts, United States - Salt Marsh Sediment SW1603-80 ... | reverse complement strand
CTGACGACACCGGGCGCGTGTTCGAGGTGCTGGACACCGAAATCGCGGCCGAGGTGCTCGGCGAGCTGGGTCCGCGGGACGTCTTCGAGGTGGCAAGCACCGCGCCGACCTCCGTAATCGGCGCCCTTGACGAGATGGAGCCGGACGAGCGGGCCGACATCATCGACGCGCTTCCGGAGGAGCAGGTCGATTCCGCCATCTCGACGCTGCCCGACGAAGAGGCCGAAGAACTGAAGAAGCTGCTGACCTATCCGCCTGATTCGGCCGGCGGCATCATGACCCCCGAGTTTGTCGCGCTGCGCGACGACATCACCGCGTCCGAGGCGATAGCGCTGACACAGCAGAGCAGGGAGACGGAGACGATCGCGCACCTGTTCGTATGCGATCAGCAGGAACGCCTCGTCGGCTCACTCCCGCTGCACCGGCTGGTATTCGCGGCGCCGGACAGGAAGCTGAAGGACGTGATGGACACCCGAACCGTCATGGTGACGCCGGAAACCGACCAGGAGGAGGTGCTCCGGCTGGCCACCAAGTACGACATGGACGTGGTCGCCGTCGTGGACCGGGAGGGCCGGCTGGCCGGCGTGGTGACGGCGGACGACATACTGGAGGTGGCCCAGGAGGAAGCGAACGAGGACATGTACATGCGCGCCGGCACCAGCGAGAAGGACCCGATTCACGCCAGCGCGATCCGGAGCACCAGGCTCCGGCTGCCCTGGCTGCTTCTCACCGTGGCCGGCGGTCTCGGCATCGCCTTCATGGTAAGCGGGTTCGAGAAAACGCTGACCGCCGTTCATATCGCGTTCTTTCTCCCGCTGATCCCGCTGCTGGGGGGCAACGTCGCGGTGCAGACATCTACCATCGTGGTGCGTGGTCTCGCCGTCGGCGATATCCACAGGGGACGGCTGGCACACTTCGTGGGCAAGCAGTTCGTCGTCACCGTGCTCCTGGCCGTCAGCTGCGGCGTCGCCGCCGGCCTGATGGGAGCCCTGGTGCCGGGCACTCCGGTACGCCTGCTGGTGATCGTGGGAATAGCCGCCGTCCTGGCCATCGTGGTGGCCGGAACGCTGGGAACGATACTGCCCCTCATGTTCAACCGGCTCGGCATCGACCCCGCGATAAGCACCGGGCCGTTCGTGACGATACTGAACGACCTCTTCTGCATCGCGATATACCTCTCGCTGGGGACCGCCTTCTCGTAGAGGTCAGGGACGGGCGGAGCGGATGAAGCAACCGCCTCCGCCGGAATCCTCCAGCTCATTATCGCCGTCGTCCCCGCCGACACCGGCGACGGTCACGGTTACCTCTTCGTAGGAGGTCAGCGCCCCGTCGCTCGCCGTCAGCCGCAGGATGTACGTGCCGCTCGCGCTGAAGCTGGCGGTAGTCTCCAGGGACGAGGAGTCGAGAAACGTGACGGTGCCGGGCCCGCTCGTGGCGCTCCAGGTGGTCGAGACGTCGCCCGGCGGATCGGGACTTCCATCGTCGGACACCGAACCGATCAGCACGGCCGAGTTCGGCAGCTCCACCGACTGGTTCGCCCCCGCATCGACAACGGGAGGACCGTTCGGGACGCCGAGCGGGGTGAAGTCCACCTTCACGTTCTCGTCGGTGACCGAGATGTTGCTGACGATGGAATCTATTCCGTTTCCGAGCGCGGTGACGGAGAAGACCCCGCTGACCGGAACGGCATAGCCGCCGGCGGTCCCGGTGTAGGTATGGTTCCCGTCGGCCGTCACCAGAACGCCGGCCAATCCCTCGCCCAGATCGTACCTGCCGTTCCCGTTCATGTCGCTGTAGCACACCCCGGTGACGAACGGCCCGTTGTCGCTTCCGAAATTCTGCGTGTTCACGTAGCAGTCCCAAGTCTCGTATTCGCCGCGGGAGAAACCGACCCCGACCTCGGAGAACGTGGAACGTAGCAGGTTCACCCGGTGGCCCCGGTCCTCGATTCCCTCGTCCACGAACAGAAGCTCCAGCAGATACTCCACCCCATCCGCCTCCGTCATGCCGTTCACGCTGGCCAGCGCGATATTCTCACCGACGTACCGGGAGTAGCCCTCGGCCTCGCACCGGTCGGACGGCCACAGCCCGTCAGGATTTTCGTGATCGAAGAAGTCCCTGATGTACATGTCGCGCGTGTGCTTCCCCGCGGCGGAGAGGAGATCGTCGTTCATCGCGAGAGGTTCCTTGGGGGTATTCGAGATGGTCCCGGGATCGAGACCCTCGTTGAGATCGATTCCGTAGGTCGCGGCCGCGCCGTCGGGGTCCGCCCTCATCGCGTTTATCAGCTCCAGCATGTACTGCTCCGCCGCGGTGGGATCGCCGTACGCGGCCGGGTCCGCGCCGGCGCCCGTCGCCGTCAGCGAAACGGCCAGCGCCACGGCCGCCGCGGCGGCCGTTATCTTCTTCCCTGTGCTGAAGGTCATGTTCCTGCTCCTTCCATATTGTAGCAAAGAGCATACCGGCGTGGGCCGGAAACTGCAAGTGACTGAGAAAGAATGACTTACATCTTCACTCCGCGCCGGAAACCGCCCACTGCGGCACCCGGCGCCGCGCCCGGCGTAACGCTTCCGTTACTCTCCCGCGGGTGCCGGCGCCGGCGCGTCGGGAGGGGTTTCGGGCTCCGGCTCGGGCGGGGGAGACAGCTTCACCAGGGCCGCCCACATCGCGTTCACGAAGTCTCCGAGCGATCCCCGCCGGCCGTAGTCCAGCGTGACGGTGAGCGTCTTCGTTCCCGCGGGGACGTCCGTGTAGAACGGCTGAGGGTCCCGGCCCGAAACGACCCTCTTCTTCTCCAGCTCCTTTCCGTCCGCGGCGACAACGAAGTCGGCGTCGCCCGATCCCGGAAAGCTCGCGGCATCGACGCCGAGCATACAGCAGAACCTGAGGGGCGCGCCGGAGAGAGACCCGACGGAAAACTTCAGAACGGTGCGGGAGTCCATCGCCAGCCCCTTCAGCGCCCGGTATCCCCCCACCGTCATCGGGCCGCCGTCGAGAGACGCGTCCGCCCGCCACGGCCTTATCGAGTCGATCCAGGGCGTCTGCTGCTCGCCCGCGGTGCCGATGTCCGACAGGAACGCATGTCCGCCGCGGAACGCGACGCTCTTCACCTGGCCCGGTGCGATGGTGACCGGCTCCCTGCGCCACGATGTCCTGACCGTCCATCCGCCGCCCAGAAGCGTCCCCTTCACCGCGTCGCCGCTCCGGCACAGCACCGTCACCGTGCCGCCCGCGTTCGAAGACGGCTCCTTCTTCGACTTCCCGGCGGACGCGAGAACGATATCGGCAACGGAATCGAGGCCTTCCACCGGAAGTTTTCCCACACCCTCGACCTCGACGAGAATCGTCTCCCCGACGACCGATACTACCTTGCCGCTCACGTCGTCACCGTTGGTGAATCTCACCCCGCTGAACGAAGGGGACAGCGAAGGAAGGTCCGCCGCCGGCCGGACACGGATCCGACGCACCGCCGCCGCGGGAAACGACAGCTCCTTCCAGACGGGATGGCGCGCGGCGAGGGTCCCGTTCTTGAACGAGATATCGGCCGCCCGGATGATGTCGCCGGAATGAAGCTCGATGCCGACGCGGGTGTCGCGGCCGCGCCCGAGCTCCGGACGCGCCCTCGTCTTCCGCATCAGCCCCAGGCACCCGTCCACCGGCACCGTCGTCTCCTTCCCCGAGGGGCCGGTAACCGCGAGCGACGCCCCGTCCTTCGCGGGCAGTACCGCGCCGGCCTCGACCGCGCCGTCCCCGGTCACCAGTATCCATTGCTCCCCTGCCGCGGAACGGCAGAGCAGTACTGCCAGAGCCAGAAGCGTCGGCGGAATGACGGCCGTATACCGGCCGATTATCGTGTGCACCGTGTGGTTTCCTCCTGCCGTCTGTGTCCACTATACGTGCCCTCAGCCCCGGGGGCAAGGATCCCGTGTCGGACCCCTTGCGCTCCAAAGCCAATAGGGTGTATAATTAAGGTAGCATACGGCATCCGTCAAAGGAGACCAATGTCACTCCGCACACTGCTCATCTGTCTCGTATCGACAATCCCCCTCGTCTGCGCCTCCGTCGCGGAGGGCGCCGGCAAGACCGAGACGCCGCTGATAGCGAAGCGGATACAGCTCGCCGCGTCGTGGCAGGTGATAGGTCCGCTTCCGCTCGGAAAGGATCCCTTCCGCACTCAATACCCTCCCGAGAAGAAGGTGGACCTGAAGCAGAAGCTCGACGGCAGGAAGGGCCCGGTCGCCTGGCAGGCGCGCGCCGAAGACGGGAACGGCACCGTCTGGCTGCACAAGGACCTTGGAGAGGATTTCATCGCCTACGCCTCCGCAGAGTTCGAATGGAAGGAGGAGAAGAAGGGATATCTCTTCATCGGCTCGGACGACGGCATCGTCGTCTGGCTGAACGGAAAGAAGGTGTGGGAGAAGAACGTGCTCCGCGCGATGCTTCCCGGCGAAGACAGGGCGCTGGTGGAGTTCGCCGAGGGGAAGAACCGCATCCTCATCAAGCTGGTGCAGCGAATGGGCGACGCCGGATTCAACGTCAGGGCGGTCCCCGCCGACCAGGCGAGGCTCGACCCGGCGCTCAGGTCGGAGATGCTTCTCGACGCGGCGAAGCGGGACGTGCACGACGGCAATCCGTGGAAGGCGCTGGCGGCGCTGGAGGATCCGATGCGGACGATGCCCTGCGGAGGAGGGCACCGGGACCTCTTCAACGAGCTGTGCGCCGGGTACGGCTCCCTGGCGCGCACGGCGGAAGCGTTCGAGGCCCAGGCGAAGTTCCATACCGGAAGGGGCAGAACGTACATGCTCGACCACGCCGCGCGCCTCTATATCCAGGCTGAGGACCCGCGCTCCGCCGCCAGGCCGGTGGACGCAATCGAAAAGGAATCGAAGAAGCCGGCGGAGGGACTGCGGCGCGACATCGGGCTCGCGGAGCACCGCGTATCTGTCCTGCTTCCGGAGTCCATGGGAACGGGCGACACCCTCGCCTTCATCGGCAACACGGTCAATTCCGGTGCCCACGCGGAAGCGGCCGCCGCGTTCCGGGGCCAGCTCGAGGCGCTTCGCGACACCGTGGTGCTCCTGGACGACGGCACCGGGCGGAGCACCCCCGGATACCTGAAGGCCGCGTCCCGGAAGTGGCCGGCGGAATTCCATGAGGAGCTGACCCGGCTGGCCGAAAAGGAAGCGAAGACGCAGCTCGCCTCGGCCGCGCGGACCGGGCCCTCGACCGAGGCGATGGTCTGGGAGCTGTACGGAGAGAGCGGGTCCGCGCGGGCGATGGCCCGCCGCAGGGCCGCCGGACTGCTGGCTTCCGGCAGGGCGCCGCGCGCCGCGCTGTGGTACCTGGAGCTCGCGAAACGCACCGGCTCGCCCGGGGACGAGGCGGGCGCCGCCTTCTCCCTGGCCGCGGCCGGATACGGCGGGATACTGAAGGGATTCACCGCCGCACTCTCCGACGAACAGAAGAAGGCCGCCGTGTCCGTCGGCGGCAGGAAGACGACGCTCCTCGCGGCAATAACCGGGTTCGAGAAGGAACTGACCGGAAAGAGGGATCCCGGCCCCGACCGACCGACGGAGGCGTGGAGCAGGTACCTCTCCCTCGGTGCGGCCGCCCGCGGGCTCGCCGCCATACGCGCCGACGGACGGGGAGATATCGTCCCCGTGACGTCGGTCCCCGGATGTGACGGGAACCGACTGATCGTGAACACCGGCACCGCGGTCCGCGCGTTCGACCTAAACACGGGAGAGCCGCTCTGGATCTGCCGCCCCTATCCCGTTTCCCGGTGGAACTACGACTACGCGTCCCCGAGCATGCCGGTGCCCGTTCTGGGCGCGGCGGCCTACGCCGGCACCGTGTTCGTCCGGGTCGCACCCTCGCTCTCCACGGAGGGAATCGTCCGGGAAACGGTCCTGCACGCCGTCGATGCGTCCACAGGAAGAATCGTCTGGAACCTCACCGAGGTCGCCGGTCTTGAGGGACACATCGCGGTGTCGGAGCCGCTGATCGCGTACGGAACGCTGTACGTGGCGGCCCTGCGAAGAGGAGCGGCGGCCATGACGCTGTCCGCGGCCGCGCTGGACCCGGAGACGGGCGCACTGCGATGGAAGCGCACCCTCGTCAGCGGGTCTGAGACATTCGGCGGGGAGCGCATCGCCGCGGAGCTTCCCCGGCCGCTTCTTTCGCCCGGCGGGGTGGTGTTCGTGACGCACATGGGCGTCGTTACCGTCACGAACCCGCTTACCGGAGAGATAGAGCGGCTGACGCGCTACGAACGCCGGGCGGCCGGCAGAAGGCCCGGCTCCCGATATCACGTGAACCCGGTCCTGTACTCAGACGGGGTCATCGTCGCCGCGCCCAGAGACAGCGACTGCGTGCTCGGCATGGACGGCGCGTCCGGGAAGATCGTCTGGTCGGCCGACCGCACCAGGACCCCCTGCCTGGCGGGCGCCGGGAACGGCGCGGTGTACCTGGTGGGGGCGGCCCGCGTCCAGAAACTCGATATCACCACCGGCAAGCCGCCCGCCGCCGCCGCGGTGCGCGCCGCGGGCCTTCTTCCCGTCTGCTATCTCACCGGGAACCGGCTGGTGGTGGGAGCTCTCGACGTCTCCCGGGCGTTCGACGCCGCGACGCTCCAGCCGCGTCCCACCCCGGGAGAGGACCCGTCCTTCAGGGTGCTGATGACGGACGGCTGCGCCGTTTCCATATCGAAAGACTCCGTGATAACCGTCGGCCCTGAGGAGGGGAAACCTTCACCGTCCGCGTCTCCCGCGCCGGTCCAGCCCCCTTCCCTGCAAGCCCGGCCGCTCCCCCCGGCGCCGTCCGGACACCGGCCGGTACTGCGGTGGCACATCCGGAACGCGCTCGAGAATCTCTGCGTGCCGGAGGAGTACCGCGGGGCTTTCCTGAGCTGGAACCGGTACGAGATGAAGCTGCACGATCTGAACGGCTTCGGCCAGGTGCTCTGGGAGAGGGCCGTGCCGGGCGCGGCGAAGGTGATGTGGTCCAGCGACCGGCTCGCGATCGCGACGCCCGGCCGAGTGTACGGGCTGGACGGGCGCACCGGCAGGGACACATGGAAACACCGCTGCGGTGACGGGGACCCGCACCTGACGCGCGTGAACGGCGCGTTCTGCTTCCTCGGCCCGGGCAGCCGGACCGTCCTCTGCGTCGACGCGGCAACCGGCAGGGTGCGATGGGAGTCGGAGATCCCTCCGGACCTGACGGCGGTGACGATCGCGGACTCCGGAAGCGGCCTGTACCTGGTGGGGAGAAATATCCAAGCGCCCCGCCCGTGGGACGTGCGGACCCTCGACCCGAAGAGCGGCGGCATCGGGAAGCTGTACTCGAGGAAGCTGACGCATTACGCCGAGAAGTTCGCCGGCATCTACGGCGGCAACGTGGTGTGGACGCTGGGCACCACCGGCTGGGCGGAGGCCCTGAAGGACGGCGCGAAGAAATGGGAGGTGAAGTCCACGAGATGGTCGCTGGTCCCCCGACTGGTCGAAGACGGAGAGAAGCGCCTGCTCTTCATGGACGTGGACCGCGGAAACGACGTCGTCCTCGATCCCGCGACAGGGACCACGATCATCGCGAGAAACGAAGGCCGGGGACTCCGGGAGTTCCACGCGCACCGCGGCGACTGCTACCTGTGGTCGTTCACGAAGCGGATAAGCCCGAGGTTCATCAGGGTGAAGCCCGACGGCGGCGAGGGCAAGAACCTCTGGGAGTATCAGGCGAACCCGTGGGACTGGGGGTGGAGACACGCGCTGTCCGTTCGGGGCGACTCGGTGCGGGCCGCGTGGAAGTACGACCGCTGGCTCCTAATCGCCGACCTGGACAGGAAATCCGGCAAGCCGCTGAGAAGTCCGGTCATGATGCGCGTGCCGGGTATCGGAAAGCTGACCTGGCGGTACGACGGCAACGTGCTTCTCGTGGGGAACCCGGAGGGCCTGCGGTGCTTCACCATGACGGACCCGAAGACGGACGTGTCGAAGTGGGCGGCAGCCCGCCGCGCGTCGGCCGGAAAGCTTCGCGATCCTCAGAGCCGGACGGATGCGCTTGCCGCGGTTCGTATCGGCGCGGCTATGCTGGATACGCTGGACGTGTCGTGGCTGGCGGTCAAGAGGCCGCTCGTTCTCGACGGGGAATGGTTCTGGTTCCCGGCCCGGGAGCGGGAGCTCGGATACCGGGACGGCGATTGGGGGGGGAAGGATGACCTGTCCGTGAAACTGGCCGTGACGCCGAAGAGATACGCGGGTACCGTCGTCAAGATCGAGATCCGGGACGATCACTGGGAGCCGTTCGACGGGGAGCGAGGCGGCGACTACGTGACCATCAGGGCCGGCCACGTAGACGTGGCCTTCGGCGCCGGACCGGACGGCAAGGTCCGGTGGAAACAGAAGGACGGCAGGAACATCTTCGGAAAGAACGTCCCGACCGTTTCATTCACGGATGAAGGAAGAACCTACACACTGATCGTCGACGGACGCATGTTAAGCCTGCAATGGCACAACATGGACACCGTCACGGTCATCGACGACGACGGCGGCGGCCCGAAGGGAGGCATGGAATGGGGGACCCGGTTCTATCGGAAGTCGAAATGAGCGGTGCGAACCGCTGCGATGTCGCCGCGTACTACTGGCCGGCGTATCACGACGAGCCGCGCTGGCGGCGCTTCATGCCGGACGGCGAAGGGGAATGGCAGACGATTCGCCGGGCGGAGCCGCGCTTCGAGGGGCATTACCAGCCCCGGGTGCCGGCGTGGGGATACGAAGACGAGAGCGATCCGCGCGTGATGGCGCGTAAGATCGACGCGGCCGCCGACCACGGGGTGAACGTGCTGATATTCGACTGGTACTGGTACGAGAACGCCCCGTTTCTGGAAAAGGCGCTTGGCGACGGCTTTCTCGGGGCGGAAAACAACGACCGCGTCCGCTTCTTCCTGATGTGGGCGAATCACGACGCGACGACGCTGTGGGACCTTGAGCAGTCGCACGAGTGGAAGGTCGTCTGGCCCGGCGCGGTCGACCGGGACACGTTCGAAAACGCGGTGACGCACGCGATGGACCGGTTCTTCCATCACCCGTCGTACTACCGCATCGACGGCTGCCCGGTGTTTTCCATTTACGAGATCGGCACGCTGATCTCGGGGCTGGGCGGCATCGAACAGGCGAGGGACGCGCTGGATTGGATGCGCTCCCGCGCGCGGGAAGCGGGGTTCCCGAACCTGCATATCCAGGCGATCCTCTGGAGCCGGATTCCGCCTTCGCTCTCAATGGTCCCCGGCGACTCCCGCGAGACACAGGACAACACCGTCGCCGCGCTCGGCGTCGACAGCCTGACGAACTACCAGTGGTGTCACTACGTCACGCCGGAGGGGAAGTACGACCGGTGGGCCGCACAGGCGGCCGAGGCGTGGCCGCGCTGGGCGGACGAGTTCTCCGTGCCGTTCTTCCCCCACGTGTCGATCGGGTGGGATACGAACCCGCGTTTCAGGAAGTTCACCCCGCACCTGGTGACGGAAAGCTCGCCGGAGTCGTTCGGACGGTATATCGCGCGCGCCGCGGAGTTCGCCGGAGAGCGGAAGCTCTCTCCGCGCCTCATTACGGTGAACAGCTGGAACGAGTGGAGCGAGAGCAGCTACCTGGAGCCCGATGAGGTGTTCGGAATGAATTACCTGGAGGCACTTCGCGACGCGATCCGAACGTGAACCGCACCCCTGAACATGCGTTTACTCTCATAGAGAGAAGCTGCAGCGAAGAGGGGGATCTTTGGCACGTTACACGACAATATGTGTGACACTTTTTGCCGTCGCCGGCTCGGCAATCGCAGAGAACCCCGACCTCGAGTTCGCGCAGAAGCTCTTCGAGGAGCTGGGACACGCGGACCTCGCCATCGAGTGTCTCGAGAACATCACGAAGAACGAGACCCTTCCCGCGGCTGAACGACGGCCCGCCCACGCCGCGCTCGCCGACATCTACATGAAGCTCTCCGACCGCGACACCACCGGCCCCGCTCTTCGCGAGGAGTGCCAGGAGAAGGCCGCAAAGGAGCTGGAACGGGTCAGGGCCCTCGGAGGAGAGCACGCGGACGGACACGATCTGGAAACCCGGGTGGCCGGCATACTCCGGGACAAGGCGCTGCGCGGAAAGGCGAAGGCCGAGGCGATCGGCGTCACGCCCGAGGAGAAGGTCCGGCTCCATGCGCAAGCGCGGGAGGACGTCGAGAAGGCGATCGAAAAGTATCAGACGATCCGCGAAGCGCTGAAGCGGGAGCTGGAGACGGCGGAGGCGGAGGACCTTCCTGAATCCCGGCTGCACGACAAGAAGCATTCCTGCGGCATGGCGTGGTTCATGCTGCTGAGGTCGAGAATCCTCCTGGCCCGGGTAAGCGGCGCGAAGGAGAAGAAGACCGTACTCGACGCGCTGCCCGGCGAGATCGACGAGTTCATTTCGTTCTTCTCCGGCTGGGGTTTTGAGTTCTATGCCGCCCTGCTGAAGGCGGACGTTCACAAGGAAGCGGGCCGTTTCGAGCAGGCGATCGCCGCCCTCGACAGCCTCATCGAGGCCCTCAACGCGCTCCAGGGCAGGCCGCTTCAGGATGTGGTCCGCATGGCGTGGCTGCAGAAGGCGGAAACGTACGCCGCGTGGGCCGGATCGAGTATGGACAAGGCGCAGGAGCGGGGACAGCAGGCGCTGGATACCGTCGCGGAGTTCTTCAGGATCGATCCCGCGATCGCGCGCCCGCGGACAGACGACGACGCGTCGCGTAACATGAAACACCAGTTTCAGATCGCCGAGGTGGTGGCGCTCACTCACATGGAGAGACGCGACCGGGCGCTGGAGCTGGCGAGGGAGATATTCGAGAAGGGATCTCCGTCCATCATGATGAGGATCCGCCGGCACCTGCAGGAGCTGAAGGACGTGGAAATCGCACGGGTGTATCTCATGAAGGCCGACGGGCTTCAGCGCCGGGCCAGGGAGCTGCAGGAACTGGGGAAGAAGGACCCCGACAGGAAAGAACAGGCCGCGAAGCTGTTCCGGCAAGCGATCGACGCGTACCGGGCATTCGTCAGGATCGCCACGGAGCGTGACATACTCCGCGACGGAATCACCGCATGGCACGACATGAGCGTATGCTACTACCACCTGGAGGATTACCCGTCCGCCGCCGTCGCCTTCGGAGAGCTGGCGCAGACGGCGCACCTCGTCGCGAAAGAGAGCCGGACGGCGAGGGAGAGGGCGCGCGCCCGGGAGATGGAAGAGCTCGGCCTGGAACGGCGGATACGATGCCTCAGCAGGATATACCACCAAGACAGAGAGAAGGGAGAGGCGGCCGGCAAGGAGAACGATAAGGAAAAGTACCGGCTGTTCTCCACGATCGCCGAGTCGGACCTGCAGCTGTGGCAGGACTCGATGCTCGCTTTCGCGAAGCGGTTCGAGAAATCATCGAGATGTGCCGACCTGTTCTACTATATTGCGGACACGTTCCGCCGGCAGAAGGAGTACGATCGGGCGGTCGAATGGTACGAGAAGGTGCCGGAGAAATTACCGCTCTTCGACGACGCCCGGTACATGATTCCCGTCGTGATGTGGATGAAATACGGAGACCTGCGCAACGGACGGAAGGCGGGCACGGAAGAGGCACGGAAGCTCCTGGAGGACATTCTGAAGCGTTTCGCCGGGTACCTGGCGCGGAACGAGGCGCAGCGGAAGACGGCCGAGGGCAGAAGGGATGAAAAGCTCCTGCAGGAGCTCCGGGCCAACGCCTCCCGGGCCGAGATAACAATGGCTCAGGCCGGAACCGAGCGGCGGGAGATGGACGCGGCCGGCATCATAGACGCGCTGGACGGCTTCGAGACCAGGTACCCGGGCGTACGGTCGGACGAGGTCGTCATCGCGCGCGTGAGGGCCTGGGACCGGCTCGGGGACTTCGAGTGTGTCGAGAAGGCGGCGGACGACCTGCGCAAGGCCGGATCGAAACACGAGAAGGAGTGTGTCGCCATAGCGGCCAACCTGTGCATCCGGAAGGCGAAGGCGGCCGCCGGTCCCGCCGAGAAGATGAAGTGGGACCGGGAGGCGGCCGGCTGCTTCGAGCGCCTGCTCACCCTTGAACCGGATCAGCCCCTGAACACGATCGAAGGCATCGGAGACCATCTGTGCGGGACGGCCCGGGCGGCCGGCAAGGACGCGGCGGACTGGTACGGGAAAGCGGCGGCGATATACCTGCGATGGCTGAAGCGTTCGGAAGAGGATCCGAAAGAACCGAGAACCGGGACCAACGCGATCTACTTCAAGGTATTCTCGTGCTACATCGAGATGGAAAAGCTCGAAGAGGCCGCGCGGTATCTCGACAGGCTGCTCGCAGACGAGGACTGCGTCAACGAATGGTATGTCAGGAAGGCCCGGGTCAGAATCCTCTATGCCGGCGCGCTCAGAGCGAAGGGCGAGGAGCGCAAGAAGGAATTCACCGCGACTCTCCGGACGCTGGCGAAGACCGCCCGGAAACTCCCGAAATACGACAAGGAGTGGTGGTGGTGCAAGCTGAAGACCGCCGAGGCCTATATGGATATGAGCAGGTACGACGTGGCGCTGGGCAGGATCGAATTCCTGGAAGACCAGTTCCGATGGGGCTCCCTCGAACAGCGCACGAAGGTCGGCGATCTGATGGCGGCGCATTCGATCAGGATCACCGAGCGAAGACTCAAGAACAGATGGAACGTGGTTATCGAGAACCTGCGAAAGCCGGTGGAGATACCCGAGATCGCCGCGGACGTGAAGACGCCGTCCGCCCCCTGACGCTACCTCTGGTATATCGGCAGGTACCGGTACGGCAGCCCCATCGCCAGCACCGCCATCGCGGTCTGATACGGCCTGCTGCCGATGCGGCCGTCCTTGCCCTGCATCGACATCAGCCGCGCACACGCCTTGGGATACCACTCCCGCCACTTCTTGGAGTCGCGGGACTGGTACATGGACTGCATCGCGTAGTAGTGGAAGTAGAATTCGAACCTGCCGATCTTCTTGAAATCGGACGACAGCTTCCAGAGGTATTCCAGCCCCTTCCCGGCCTCCTCGCACTCGTACTCGCCGCACAGCTGGAGCGATATCACCCCCGCCGCTGAACGGGGCGGTCCCGACTTCCCGCCCCGGCGGTAGCCGAACCCTCCCCCGCTCTTCTCGTGATGGAGCCGCTTCACGTACGCCACCGCGTTCTCTATCGTCTTCTTGGGCACCGCGATCCCCGCGTTCTGGGACGCCCTCAGCGCGACGATCTGTATCACGGTCACTGAAAGGTCCGCCTCGACCGGCGTCGGGTTGTACCGCCACCCGCCCTCGCTGTTCTGACACCGGACGATCAGCTCCACCGCCCGCTTGAGCACCGGCCTCACCTCCGGGTCGCCCGTCATCCCCCAGATCTCCGCCAGGCACAGCGTGGACAGCCCGTGATGGTACATCACCCCGCCCTGGTCTTTGCCCTCCCGCGCGATGAGTCCGGACGGCTTGGCCTGCGCCAGGATGAACTTCATGCCCTTCGCGACCTCCTTGCCGTACGGGCCGTACCCGGGCATGGAGCCGTCCACCATCAGCGCGAGGGTCCCGAGCGCGGTCTGCCCCGTCCCCCCGCCAATCAATCCGTCCTGTCCCTGGGCAGCCTTCAGGAACTTCTGCGCCCGGGCGATGGACGACCGCACCTCCGCCGGCACCACCGGCGGGTCCGCGTCCACGTCCACGGATATGTTCCTCTCCCCCTCCCCCGCGTCCGCCGGCGCCGTGAAGAAGAGCATGACAACGAAGAGGCAGCCGCTTACGTACTTCATGGGTTCTTCCTTTCTATCATCTCTTTCGTCCGGTCCAGCCGGCCCTTCAGCTTCTTCTCGTCGTCGTAGATGCCGACGATCTCCTTCTCCGCGTCCCTCATCCGGGCGTCTATCTCCGCCCACTTCTCGTCCTCCCCGATGATGCGGAAACGGAGCGGCGGGCTGGACGCGCTCTTTTCCATCGCGTCCGCCGCCTCGATCCATACGGTGAGGATGTCACCCACCGCGACCCGCTTGGAGAGCATGCTGAGCGTCGTCGTGCCGAGGTCGTCCGGCGGGGACACCGGTATCTCGCTCTTGCCGGCGCGGGCCGGAGGCAGCGCGGACAGCTCCGCTTCATCGAGCGGCTCCTCGTCTCCGTTCTCGCGCGGCTTGTCCACCCTCCACGCCAGCCACGCCTTCTTCACGCCGAAGTCGTCGGAGAGGCGGTAGCGGACGGACCACTCGGCGATGGCGACGCTGGTCCGGTCCTCCTTGGGAGCGACGATGGCGGCCTTGGGCGGGTAGTCGGGACGCACCTTCAGCCGGTACAGCGCGCGCGGCTCCGGGTTCTCGAGCTCGTCCGTGTCCTTCACGGATACGGTGAAGCTGATCGATTCGGCCACCATGGTGCTGCCGGTCGCCCCGTTGCCGGCGGCCAGCGGCCGCAGCTCGACAGGCGGGCCGTCTTCCACCACGATCGAGCCCGACACGACTTTCTTGGTTGCCGGTATGGTGAATGCCACGACGGACCCCTCCGGCACCTCGACTTCCTGAAGCGACGCGGCCCGGACGACGTCGAGGCCGGTGTACGCGGGCGGGGTGACGGTCACCACCGGGTCCTCGATGGCGACCGGGACCAGCACCTCCACCTTCCGGGGCTCGCTGCGCGCGTCGCCCGCCTCGACCGTGTATTCGAACGACTCGTGGATCTTCTCCACCTTCACCGCGTACGTCCTTCCCAGCTCCGGAAGTATCTCCGCCTCCTCCCAGCGCCGCCTTCCCTCCAGCGAACGCCGGTACAGGGTGACGTTGTACGGGATCCTGCCGGAGACGCGCGCCCTGAGGCTCCAGTCGTCGCCGCGGACGATCCTCCGGACGGGATCGATCACCTCCAGCTGTGTCAGCCGCGGGTACGTTCTGCTTCCCAGCGCCATCCGCGACAGCCCGGTGGCGACGTAGGCCGGGAACCGGGAGGCCCCCAGCACGGACGCGAGCACCAGCACGGCGCAGGCCGCACTGACCTTCTGTATGAAGCCCCAATCTATGATCTCGGAGAAGTTGAGCGACGAGGTGAGCTCGGCGGTGTCCTTCTCCAGCCGGCGCAGCAGCTCGACGCTCATGCCCGCCTGCGCCAGCTCCTCCTCGGACCGGGTCAGCTGGACCACGCTTATCAGCCGGTCTCTGAGGTGCGGAAACCGCGACTCCAGCCGCAGCGCGACCGCCTCCTCGCCGAGGAGCAGCCTGAGCGGGTCGTACAGGTAGGTCTTGCCGATCCAGACGACGCCCGCCGCGCCGCCGAGAAGTACCACCAGCCGCATTATTCTCGGCATGGAAAACAGCCAGTCCAGAAGGATGAACACGACGGCGAACACGAGGAAGGATATGACGACGCGGGCCGCGCCGGCGTACACGGCGAGCGCCCTCTCTCGCGCGGCCAGCCCGTGCAGCCTTTTGCGAAGCGCGATCGTCGATTCAAGCGCCATCGGTTCTCCTATGCGAGGTTGTTGCGTTTTCTCAGAAACCACTCCGCGCCGGCGCAGAGTATGAACAGGAACGCCCAGAGCGGCGCGTCCCACAGGTCGTCTTCCGTCCGGATGACCGCCGCCTTCGCCTTCGCGGCCAGCTCGGCGGGAAGCTCCTCGACGTCCCACGGGTGATACACGTTGCCGCCAGCGATCTTCGCCCATTCGATCATCCGCTCCTTGTCGAGCGCCGGGTTCTCGTACTCCAGCTGGGGCTCGGCCGCGCGGAACACGGCGGAGACCTTTTCCTCTCCCTGCTCCAGGGTGACGGTGTGCCGGCCGACCCCCTCCGGGGTATACTTCCCCTCGTACAGCCCGCCCTCCTTGCTCACCACGTTCAGCACCACCTGCTCGGTCTTGGTGGCCCCGTCCTCCTGCGCCAGCTCCACGGTGACCGTCACCGACTCGTCCTGGAGCGGCAGGTAGTTTTCGCCGAGCACCCGGGCGCTCACCACCTGCTCCTCTCCGACGCTCACGTCCTTCTTCTCGAGGAACAGGGCCAGCCGCCGGCTTTCGCCAAGGAGGCGGGCCAGCGCGGTCTGCTGGAGAAGCGCGCCCCAGAACCGGTCGTGGGTCACCGGGCCGGGACGGTACCGCCACCGCCACAATTCTTCGGTGCCCATGTAGACGACGACGCCGGAGCCGTACCGGGAGTAGACGATGAGGGGTTCCGGATCGTCCTCGGCCGTCTCCAGCAGCGACAGCGCGCCCGGTTTCACCTTTTCGACGCCGACGCGGCGGTAGATCAGCAGGTGCTCCTCCCACGCCCGCCGCTGTTCGTCCTCGTCGTCGGACACGAAGAGCAGAGGATGCCGTCGTCCCCGTTCCGTCAGCTTCGCGCGCGTCGGCTGGGTGACCGGGTCGGTCAATTCCTGCGACGGGGTCCTGCGGTCCTGCTGTTTCTTCACGACGACGGGAAGCACCTCGTGAAGCGGTGTCTCTATCCACTGCTCCGGGCCGAAGCGGGTACCGGCCAGGAACAACAGCGTGCCGCCCTCGTCGGACACGTAGCGCTTCAGCAGTGCGATCTCGTCCTCGGACATCCGGGTCGCCTCGATGTCCCCCACCACCACCAGGTGGTACTTGAACAGGTCCTCCTCTTTCGCCGGGAACCTCTCGAGATAGAGCCCCTCGTCGTCCCTCACCTCCGGGTCCGATTCGTAGAGAAGCACCTTCGCCTCGAACCGCTTCTCGTCACGCATTATCAGGTTCTTCGCGTACCGGTATTCCCACCGCGGGTACGTCTCGACCCACAGCACCCGTATCCTCTCGTCTATCACCCGCACGTCCTTCGCCTTCTCGTTGTTGTCGGTGGAGAGCTCGTCTCCGAACAGCTCCGCGCGGACGGAGAAGGTGGCCTTGCCCGCCTTCTCCGGGGTGATCCGTATCGTCTCCGTCTGCTCGCCGGACTCGCCGAGGGTCACCGTCTTCCGCTCCACCTCGCCCTCGCCGTCGCTCACCACCAGGTTCACTTCCCTGCCCGCGTATCCCCAGTGGCGGAGCTTCACCGTCACCGGCGCCGGGTCGTCCAGGAACAGCACGTCCCGCATCGCCAGGAAGGACACCTGCAGGTCCTTCGCGTCCGGCTCTCCGATGCCCACGAAGTACGCCGGGATGCCGCGTGCCGCCGCCTGCTCCAGCACGGTGGACGGGTCGGCGCCCCCGTTGTAGGAGAAGTCGGACAGCACCACCACGCCGGCCACCGGCTTGCCCTTCAGGTCCCTCAGCGCCACGTCCAGCGCGGTGCCCAGCCGGGTCTCCGTCTCTTCCGTCTTCAGCTCGCCGATCCAGTCGAAGAGCGGCTCGCCCACCTCCTCCGGTCCCTCCCGGACGACGGAGCCGAAGCTGTACGTCCGGACGGCGAACTCGCCGAACTCCCTCATCAGCCCCTTCCCGGCGTTTCCCAGAACGGCCCGCATGACGTCCACCCGCCTCGCGGCCGCCGCCTTCCCGCGGGTCTCCGGGTCCAGTCCCTTCCCCGCCCCGGTGACCAGCCCGAGCGCTTTCGCCGTTCTGACCAGGGCCTCCTCGGACACCCGCCGGTCCGCGATGGCCATGCTCTTGGAGTTGTCCGCCAGGAACACCACCGTGGTCCGCTGGGTGTTGCGGGCCACCACCCTGAGCACCGGTCCCAGCAGGAGGAGCAGGAAGACGAGGATCGCGATCATCCGGGTGCCCATCAGTATCCATCTCTGACGGCCGAGCAGCTCCTTCCGCCGCAGGTAGATCCAGAACGAAAACGCCGCGGCCGCGATGACGAACGCCGCGATCACGACGCCAGCGTGCCGGTCCGGCAGAAACAGGAAGTCGATGTCGACTTCCCTCACGTCCCCGGTCGGCAGGGACTTCACGCCGAACAGCCAGGACAGGATGCTATTCATTCCGCCCCCTCGCCACCGCGGCGCCGGCCGGGCCGAGCCGCTGGCCCCTGCGCGCGACCTTCGGCAGATCATCCGACGACGGCGCCTCCCGCGTGAAGAGCCGGCCTAGGATGATCTCGAGGATGAACACCGCCAGCCCGATCAGCAGGACCGGCCACCACAGCTCCGCGCCGATCCGTCCGCGCCGGAGCGCCTTGCCGACGCTCTCGGAGCGGCCCTCCTCTAGCAGGGTGAACTCGCCGGAGGGAAACAGGTCC
>Ga0315555_1001271_pt1 | contig 18187 bp, 15 predicted proteins | sample SalMarSW160380MG_FD_202113 | JGI IMG/M metagenome (GOLD analysis project Ga0315555, IMG submission 202113) | Salt marsh sediment microbial communities from the Plum Island Ecosystem LTER, Massachusetts, United States - Salt Marsh Sediment SW1603-80 ... | reverse complement strand
ACCGCCTTCGTGCTCAATGACAACAGTATTTCCGAGGCCGACGAACGGGCCGGACTTGCGCACCAGCCCGTCGCGGGCTGCGACCACCTCCTCTCCGGGCCGGACGCGGATGTCGATTCCCCACGATTTCAGCCCGTCCTTGAGCTGTCCGAAGGCGACGACCGTCTCGCCCCGCACCGGACGCGCCCAGCCCTGCCCCCGTTTCCCCGAGGACACGCTCCCTCCCTCCGGGAGCGGCACCTGAAGCTTCTGACTCACCTCCAGGTCGTCCGTCAGGCTTATCCGGTTGATGTCGGCCAGGCGGGTCGCGGTGGTCTCGAACCGCCGCGCGACGGACCACAGCGTGTCCCCGGCCTTCACCACGTACGCGACAGTGCCGCTGGAGGTCCTGATCGCGTCCAGATCGTCGATGACCGGGGGATAATCGCCCCCGTTGCACCCGGCGAGGACGGCAACGGCCAGCATCAAGGTCGCCAATCGGGCAAAGACACGTATCATATGAGCAATTCTACTGCAGACCCTACGTTACTTCAAGGCGACGGGCTGAGGTGAGTAACTGAGCGGGTTCGTGGTTCGACCGACGGGCCGAAGGCCATTCATTGGTCGGTCGAAGCGCGCCCTCGGAGGCGCCCTATTCCATTGATGGGCGCCGAGAATGAGCGAAGTTACTCACCTCAGCCCGTCGACTATCTCCAGCGCCCTGGCGTTGTTGCTCCCGGCGGTCTCCTCCGAGGACGACTCCGTGTAACAGCGGAATTCCGGCGCGTTGCCCGAGGGGCGCAGATGCACCACCTCGCCGCTCTCGAACGTCATCCTGACACCGTCGGTGAAATCGATCGATCCGACCCGCCCGAACGCGCTTCCGAAATGCTTCTCGGCCGTTTCCGCACCGCCCTCCCTGAAACTCTCCACAAGCGCCTTTCCCTGATCGTTGGGGAAGCCCCGAAGGAGACCGCTCGCGGTGAATCTGGACGGAAGCTCCTCCCTCAGCGCGGAAAGCGATCCCATCCGCTTCCCGGAGATGAGTACCGACAGCGTCGGGAGGGCGGCGTCTCTGGTGGGCAGCGCCTTCAGCACCTCCCCGGTGTCCGAATTCGTGATGTCGGTGGCGGTGAGAAATCCGCCGTTACCCTCGTAACCCACCACCGTCTTCGATCCGGCACGGACGGCCTCGTTCATGGATTCGATCACGTACGGGGAGCCGATCCTGGTGCGGCGCGTCTCCGAGAAACGCCCGCTCTTCTCCAGCGCGGTATTGCAGCTGACCGGAACGGAAACCGAATCCGCCCCGAGAAAATCCGCCACCAGGATACCCAGCACGTCGCCGCGGATCACGTCGCCCTTCTCGTCCACCACCAGCGGCCGGTCGCCGTCGCCGTCGGCGCTGGCCAGCGCGTCGGCGCCGTGCTCCTTCACCCAGGCGGCGAGCCGCTCCGGCTCCTCGACCGCCTCGGTGTCCACCGCCACGAACGCGTCCGACCAGCCCGCCGGAATGACCTCGGCGCCCAGGCCGCGGATCAGCTCCGGCAGCATGTCGCGCGCGACCGACGAATGCTGGTAGACCACCACCTTCAGACCTTCCAGGCAGCCGGAAGGAAAGAACGAAAGGTATCTCCTCAGGTACGCCTCCGCGGCTTCGCCGCTCGGTTCGGGAAGCGAAGACGCGGCACCGGGAACGAAGCCTCCGTCATCGGCGAAGAGCGCCGAGGCGCGCTCCATCCCGCCGTACCGCTTCGAGATCTCCGCCTCGTCCCCCTTCAGCACCTCGCCCCACGGCATGTTGAACTTGATGCCGTTCCTGTCGTCCGGTATGTGACTGCCGGTCACCATGATGCTGGCCCTTTCACGGCGCAGGCCGTGACAGGCCACTGTCGGGGTGGGGACCATTCCGCAGTTCTCCACGTCCAACCCCTCCTCCGACAGCGCGTGACTCACCGCGGTCATGATCCTCGGGGTGCTGCTCCGGTGATCCCCGGCCAGGGAGACACACTCCGCGAAGGTCTTGTCCTTGAGATACCGGGCGAACGCCTTCGTGTACAGATAGCACTCCAGGTCGGTCATCTCGGCAACCAGGCCCCTGACACCGCTCGTTCCGAACTTGAGAGACATTGCCGCACCGTCCTTTCTTCAGCTCCGCTCTGAGTATAGCGCCCGCCCGCGGATTCTGCTAGTATACTTGTCTATGTCAAAGACAGTCGTATTCAAGAACCTGCTGAAGGACATCACCGTCGGGGCCGTCATGCCGACGTCCTCGTTCAGCGTCAAGAGGATCTGCAAACGCGTCCGCCCGGACAACGCCCGCGTGGTGGTGGAATACGGACCGGGCACCGGCCCGTTCACCGCGTTTCTCCTGGACCAGATGTCCGGGGACTCGAAGCTGATACTGATAGAGACCAACCGCGACTTCTGCGACATGCTCGAGCAGATCAACGATCCGAGAGTCCACGTGTTCCACGACAGCGCGGAGAACGTGCGGGACATACTGCGGGAGTGCGACGAGGAAAGCGCGGACTACGTCATCTCCGGCATCCCGTTCTCGCTCATCAAGGAGCCCGCGAAGACCCGGCTGCTCGCGGACACCAGGGATCTGCTGTCCGAGAACGGCCGGTTTCTCCTCTACCAGCACTCCGGGTACATGAAGAAACACCTGTCGCAACACTTCGAAAACGTGGAAACCGACCTGTCGATACTTAACATCCCCCCGCTGTTCATATTCGAGGCCTACAGATGACACACGTCGGGAGCTTCCCATGAAATGGAAAACCAACACGCCCAACGAGGACAGAGAGCTTCTACGGTCCCTTAAAAAGACCGAGGATTTCACCAGGGGTGACCCCTGGCGGGTACTGCGGCTCCAGGGAGAGTTCGTCGAGGGATTCGACGCGCTGTCGCACCTCGGACCCGCGGTCGCGATCTTCGGTTCGTCGCGCGAGGAGCCGGGAAAGCCCTGCTATGAAGCCGCCATCGAGACGGCTGCCCTGATCGCAAAGCAGGGACTGGCCGTCATCACGGGGGGCGGTCCCGGCATAATGGAGGCCGCGAACAAGGGCGCGTTCGACGCGGGAGGGGTGTCTGTCGGTTGCAACATCGAGCTTCCGCAGGAACAGACCCCGAACCCGCACCAGACGGTGCAGCTGCACTTCCGGTACTTCCTCGTCCGCAAGATGATGTTCGTGAAGTACTCCATGGCGTTCGTCATATTCCCCGGCGGGCTGGGCACGATGGACGAGCTGTTCGAGGCACTCACGCTGGTCCAGACGGAGAAGATAGAGCATTTCCCGGTGGTCCTCTATGATTCCGAATACTGGGCGGGCTGCGTAGACTGGCTGAAGAACACCCTGCTGAAGAGAGGCTACGTCTCGCCCGAAGACATGGAGCTCTTCACGATAGTGGACACCCCGGAGGACGCGGCCCGGATCGTGGCCGACTCCGCCCGCGAGAACGGCTACATCTAGCCGAACGGGGACATGATTCCTTCGTGTCCCCGTGAGCTTCGTTACGACAACACTTCCGACAGCTGCACCTTCCGCCCGTCCTCCGCGGACGACTTGATCGCGGCTTCCGCGCAGGCGACGACAATAAGCCCTTCGTCACCGTCCGTCTCGAACGGGGTGCCGTTCAGGAGCGAATCTCCGTACGCGTCCAGGATGTGAGTCAGCCCGTCTCCCTCTTCGGTCTCGACCGCGGTGAACTGTCTTTCGCCCTCACGCTTCAGTTTGATACCTTCGGCATCCCATACCGCCACGCCTTCCGTGCCGTAGACGGCGGTGCGGCTGTAGCTGGGCACTACATAATGCGCGTGGAACGTCGCGACGCACTTCTCGTAGCCGATGGTCGTCACGGTGCAGTCCACGTTCTCCGAGAGCTTCAGCACGTTGTCGTGATGGGACTGTACCCACTGCGGCTTGCCCAGGAACGACATCGCGGAATCTATGTAGTGCACCGCGAGCTGGGTCAGCGGCGCGGCCGGACAGAGCTTCGGATCGCGCTTCCACCGGTCCGGCGGGAATCCCTTGCTGGATGAGTGCGACGTGTACGACTCCAGACTGAGCACCTCCCCCAGGTCTCCGTTCTCGACCAGCTCCCTGAGCTTCCGGTTGTGCGGGTGAAACCTCTGAAGGTGCTTCACCCCGAGGAGCACGTTGTTCTTCTTGAAAGCGTCGATCAGCCGTTTGCCCTCGGCGACCGTATTCGTCATCGGTTTCTCGACGAGGATGGACTTGCCCGCCTCGGCGGCGAGAAGCCCGTACTCCACGTGCAGATAGTTCGGATTTATGATCAGGACTCCGGCTATGTCCTCCTTCAGAAGATCTTCGTACGAATCGCAGACCTTGCTCGGCAGCTCCCTCTGGGAGCGCTCTATGCTCTCCGGGCTCCGGCTCCACACCGCCGCCAGCTCCAGCTTGTCGCACGCCTGAAGTCCCTTGCGGACGATGTTGCCGTACCCCTTCAGTCCTATCATTCCGACTCTTGCCTTGTCAGCCATGGTATGTACCTCCTCCGGATACGGACACCGCATGAATTTCGCCATCGATTATATGCCGGTTACCGGGATTTGCAAGCCGATTGCCAAACCAGATTGCGATGAGGTATGCTTACCCTTCATGAAGTCGATAACAGAGAAGTCACGAAGACTCCCCGTCGCTGCCGATGCGGACGTGGCGGTGGTCGGAGGAGGCATGGCCGGACTTGCGGCGGCGGTCGCGGCCGCCCGGGCGGGCGCCAGAACCGTCCTGCTGGAGCGCTTCGGCTTCTGCGGCGGGCTCGCCACCGGCGGCCTCATCGCCGTCTACTGGGTGCTGGATGACGGCATCGGGCACAACGTGTACGGCGGCCTGAACAGGGAGGTCCTCACCCGGCTGGACCGGATGGGTTACCTCTGGACGAATCCGGTATGGCGGGGTCGAAAGACGGTCGCGCAGCGCCGGGGGAAGCGCAATGCGCCGTTCTTCGACCCCGAGGCGATGAAGCTGCTGGCCGACCGAATGCTGAAGGAATCCCGCGTCATGGTGCTGTACCACACACACGCCTGCCGTCCTATCCTGGACGGGGGCATCATACGAGCGGTTCCGGTCGAGACCAAGTCGGGCAGGCGGGCCGTTCTTGCGAAGGTGTTCGTGGATGCCACCGGAGACGCGGACCTGGCCGCGGCGTGCGGTGCCCGCTGCTTTGAGAACCGGAGCGAGAAGATGACGTCGTGGTTTCGCGCCGCGGGCTCCGACGTGAGATCCCCTCACGGCGCCGACCGGTTCTTCAAGGCATCCCCCATCATCGAATCGGGCGACTTTCACGGAGACGCCAAGGGCAGGGCGCCCTCGTTCGACCCGCTCACCTCGGAGGGACTCACCGGCTGGGAGATGGCCGCGAGAGAGATGATCTTCGAGAAGATCGCCGCGATGAGAAAGCGGCTGGGCAGAAACGTTTACCCGGCGGGATCGCCCACCCACCCCAACGTCAGGAAGACGCGCCGGATCGTCGGCGCGTACCAGCTCGGAAGAACGGACAACGGCCGCTCGTTCGACGATTCCGTCGGGAAGCTGGGGTTCTGGGTGAAAGCCGGAGAGGTCTACCAGGTCCCCTACCGCTGCCTGATACCGGACAAGGTAAAGAACCTTCTCGTCGCCGGACGGGCCATCTCCACTACGGAGGACGGCTGGGATATAACCAGGATCATCTCCGGATGCGTTCTCACCGGGGAAGCGTGCGGCGCGGCCGCGGCGCGCGCGGCAAAGAAGCGGGTATCCGTAAGAGAGGTCGATCCTCCGCCGGCGGGATTGTGAGAGTCCTGTTCGCCGCCGCAGCCTTGGTCCTGCTGCTGTCGAGCCCCGTGCTCGCCGAGTCCGTCTGGATAGAGGGCGAGAAACCGACTGGGATCGGGAAGGGAAGACGGTCCTCTCCATGGCGGGCGAACTGGCGTGGGACATGAAGCGGCGTGTGGTGACTGTCGAGACGCCGAAGACGCAGGGCGTGATAGGCTTTGCGGGCGGCGGCACCTTCGAGCTGCCCGGCGCGTCGCTTCGGGTGAAGACCGCTTTCGTCTCCATCATCCTCACGCCGCTCGACGACACGGAGCTCTCGAAGCTGGAATCAGGATCAGTCGCCCGGCGGCTTGGCCGAGTCCTTGCCCTTCTTCTCCATCTCCTCCCGGATGATATTGACGAGCTTCTCCAGCGCGCCCTCCCCCTTGTGAACCAGGTAGGCGCCGCGAAGGAACTTCTTGTCCACCTGATGGGTCTTCAGCGCGGTGTAGAATATCAGCAGCGCGTTGCGGTACTTGGGCTTCTTCCTGAGCTGGTCCGCGACCGCCCCGCCATGCGTCCTCATCATCATGTCGAGGATGATCACGTCCAGGTCCGGCTGTCTCTCGTCCAGAATCTTGAGAGCCTGGTAGCCGTCCACGCAGACCAGGATTTCACAGTCGAGGAACTTGGACAGGTACTCTTTGACGACCCTGCCCACCCTCTCGTTATCATCCACCATCAGTATGTTGATAGCCATAACCTTATATTACTCCACCACTCGCACATTTGCAAACCCGTCGCGGGGGCGCTTACGGTATCGTCAATACGTTGCGCCGGGCTTTATTCCCTGATAGGATAAAAGACCAAGGAGCTACCGTGCGTTTTTCTCTTTTCGAGCGGGTACCCTTTCTCTCCAGGGCAACGTCCCGAAAGGGAAATGGAGAAAGACTGAATCTCTAAGGTACAGCCTGTTCGCCGTCCACGTCCTGCTCCTCCGGAAGCTGTTCCTCGGACACCTCTTCCTCCTCCTGTGTGCCTTCGACGGTGTAGACGCCTCCGCCCCCGGCGGAGACCGCCTCCCACCTCTCCCTCTCCCTCACCCTCTCCCAGCCGGAGCTCGTCTTCACCCAATTCTCAAAGTTGAAGTGGACCCGCTTGACCTCTTTGACCCGTTTGATCTCCTGCTCGATGGTATTGAGCAGCATCTCGTCGACCGGCTCTCCCGCCTGCTGCAGTTTCTGCGCCCTGCCCTGCAGACGCACCGTGTTGTTCGAGTACATGATTATGATCAGTCCCAGGTCCATCCAGTGGCGGGCGAATACCCCTCGCACCCGCGCGACGATCTGGAGACTCGATGTCGCTTTCGCCACCGCTACTCCTTCGCGGGACCCACGAGCCCCTCGACCTTGGCCACCAGCCCCTCGAGCGAAACCGGCTTGTAGAGGATGTCGGTCGTCCCCTCGCCGAAGTGCTCCCGCCACGCCTTCATCGCCTCTTCCTTATCCGCAGAGAAGGAATCGGTGAACGCGGTGAGGAACAGCACCGGTATCTCGGCGGTGCGGCTATTGTGCCGTATCTCCTCGTAGGTCTCGTACCCGTCCATGCCGGGCATCTTCACGTCGAGAACCACCAGGTCTACCCCTCCCCCGGCCAGCGCTTTCAGGCCGGCTGAGCCGGAGCCGGCGGTGACCACTTCGTATCCCTTCATCCGGAGCATCTCGGAGAGTATGTCGCGTACGCGCGGCTCGTCGTCTACGGCAAGGATCTTCTTCGGCACCGTCTCCCCCCCTTCCTTCCCCTCTTTCAGAAATCATTCTACAGGCTTCGCACGGGGGGTTCAACACGAGCGCCCGGATAGTGTACAATGCCTGGATGTCTTCTAACGAACAACAGAACGGCACGGTATCCGCCAGCAAGCTGCACCGGCTGGCCAAGTCGAGGAAGTACGACGAGCTGGAGTCGGCCTGGCTGACGGCGATAGAAGAGGGCCAGGTAGGCCTGGATGGCATGCTCGAGGCGCTGTCCGTCCCCGCGCGCCGCGGCGGCGCGGACGGGGAGGTGGCGGAGGCGCTTCTTTGGACCCTGGCCGAGAACGTCGCTGAGCGCAGCGGAGACGCCGAGGCGCTCGCCGTCGTTCGCGAAGCCGCGCCCCTCTTTCCGGAGAGCAGGTCGATGCGGAGGGAAACGGCCGAGCTGTACCGCAAGGTGCATCCGGATAACCCGGTGCTCGACGACGTGCTCAAGATGACGGTCCTCTCCCGGTCCACGCCGTTTCCCGATGCGGTCCGGCAGGCCGAGGCGCTGCGATCCCTCTCCCCCGGCACCTATGTGTGGCAGAGGCGTCGGCCGGGCCGCGTGACCGAACTCGATTCGCTCGAACAGCTCATTACCGTCTCCTTCACGGATGAGAAGAAGAAGCTTACCCCCGCCGCCGCGAGCGATCTGCAGGTGCTCGAGCCCGGTGACTTCAGGGCGAAGGCGGTGTTCGAACCGGAACAACTCAAGGAGCTGGCGAAGGAGGACCCGGAGAAGCTGATCATCCGCGTGCTCGAGGCGTTCGGTCCCCGTCTCGCCTATCGCGACCTGAAACAGCATCTCGAGAGCGTGATACCGTCCTCGTCATGGTCCCGGTGGTGGACCAAGGCCCGTCCCAGGATAAAACATTCTCCCTCCATCGACATGACGGGAAGTTCACAACCCAAGTTCTTCCTGCGCGCGGAGCCGCTGACCTTCGGAGAGGAGGCCCGCATGCGGTTCAACGCGGCGGAGACTCCCATCGTAAAGCTTTCCTGTGTACTGGGGTATCTCGCCGAACTGAAGAAGGGCCTGGAACCGGACCCCGAGCTCGCCCTGTTCTTTGCGGGAAAGCTCTCCGAGCGTGCCGGCAAAGCGGGCGCGGGCAATCTCGAATCGGCCGGTCCGCTCGCGGTCATCGCCGAGATTCGGACGGTGTTCCCCGATGTGGAAGTCGCGCTCCCCCACTCCATCACCGACACCATTACCGGTTCGGAGGACGTTTCGCCCCTCCTGGAGTCCGTAACGGCGGACGAAGTGGCGATCTGCATACTCTCCCACGTGCAGAAGGAGCTCCCGGATGCCTGGCCGGATATCTTCGCGCAGGTGATGCCCACCTCCTCGATCGGGGTGTGCGACCGAATCTCTACGGAACTGTTGTCCCACAAGAAGGAAGCTCTCCTTCCTCCCACGGTCGAGAAGATGACCAAGCATCCGGACCGGTGCGCCTCCGGGCTGATGTGGTTCTGGAAGGCGCTCGGCACGGAGGGAAGCAGGGAAGCGCTCGCGCCGGTCAACGCGGCCAGGACGGCGGCGGCGATGCTGAGGGGATGCGAACAGCTCAAGCGAAGCGACGCGCCCAACGCGAGAGCGCTGATGAACCAGATCCCGAAAGCCATCGCCGCGAACGACTACGAGGTGCTCCAGGCCGCGGTGCAGGACGGAGACCCCGAGGACGCCGATGACATTCGCCGGATCGTCCAGCACCACGTGGTGCTCACCGACTACTCCCGGGACGAGATCACCCGGGTGATACGCCGCACCCATCCGGACCTGTTCGACGAGCACGTACCGCCGTGGGAGGAAGACACGATATACACCACCGCCGCCGCCTTCCAGAAGCGGAAGAGAGAGTACACACACCTGGTCAACGTCGAGCTGGTGAAGATCGGCAGGGAGATCGGGGACGCCGCCGAGCTCGGGGACCTGAGCGAAAACGCGGAATTCACCGCGGCCCTGGAGCAGCGCGACCGACTGAGCAAGCGGGTGGGCGACATGAACGAGGAGCTGGGGAAGGCCCGGGTCATCACGCAGGACATGGTCCGGGGCGGCGAGGTGACGGTGGGAAGCGGGGTTCGCGCGAAGAACCAGGAGACCGGTGAGACCGATACGTTTGTCTTCCTCGGGCCGTGGGACGTGGACCCCGATAAGGGCATCTATTCGTACCGCGCCCCGATGGGACTCGCCTTCATGGGAAAGACCAAGGGTGACACGGCGGAGTTCGAGGCGGAATCGGGTACGCGCTGCTGGGAGATTCTCGAGGTATTCCCCGGCATCTAGTCGATACGCTTCAGGCTCCCGACGTTGTCCTTCACCACCACGTCCTTCCCGTGCCCGCCGAGGTCCACCATCAGGTCTTTCATCACGCCCTCGTGCATCACGTTATCTTTGATGACCGAGTTCTCCAGGCCCTTGTAGACGATACCGTAGTCGGGCGACCACGTCCCCTGATTCCGATCGCCCTGGCCCGCCCTCATCGTGTTACCCACGAAGGTAATCCCCTTCGCGCCTTCGAATCGAACGTGCGCATTCTCGTATTCCTCGAGCGGCCGGAAGTCGGGGGACCCGCCCCGATGGAAGATGTTCCCCGTAATCGCCCACCCGCTGCAGGGGGTCGCTTTGTCGCTCGGCAGCAGCAGAAGCGCGTTGCCGCCGGTGCGATCGAAGTAGTTCCCGGTCACGTTGTAGTTCTTGCCGCGAACGGAAACTAACCCGCCCTCCTTGTTCCATTCGATGCGATTTCCGGTGAAGGTGATGGCGGAATTCTCCTGGTCGCCGCCGAACCCGGCCTTCCCGCTGCACGTGATCCAGTTGTCCAGCACGAACCCGTCCCACCCCTTCACCCATATCCCCCACCCGGCGTTGCGAAAGAGATGGCAGTGGCGAATGGAGAAGCACCAGATCCTTCCCAGGTGTATCCCGTCACCGGAGAAGTTGTCTATCCGGCAGCGTTCGATCCGCGGGGTGTCTTCCTCTTTGCCGTAATCCGGCTTGTCGAAGAAGACCCCGTGCGTCTCCCCCGGGAGCTTCGCGCCGTCCATGCAGATGCCGTTCACCGTCACTCCCAGCGCGCCGGTGAGGTTGAGCATCCCCCGGGCGTTTCCGTCGTTGAGCTTCAGGATCGTCCCGCCCATCCCCTGGAACGCGGGGGTCGCGATCCCCTGGATGCCGGTGTACGAGCCGGGCCTCAGCTCCCCGGTCGGATACACCCCCTCCGGAACGAACACCGTGCCCTGCGTTTTCGCCGCTCTGTCCAGCGCCTGCTGCAGCGCCCCGGTGTCGTCGGAGGTGCCGTCACCCTTCGCCCCGAAATCCTTCACGTTCAGCATGGCGGTAACTGTACCCGCGTCCGACAGCCGATTCAAGACGGGACACCGGCCCACCGATATACCACCAGGTATACCGTGTCGTGATGTATTGGAAGGACACCGTGGAAGATTCGAGCCGCCGGTCATTTCTTCTTGGGATGCTTGGACTTGCGCTCACCGGCTGCGCCGGCGGGGCCTCCCGCCTGGTCTACGAAGATGAGGATTACCTGATCGCACAGGCGGAGAAGGTCCTCAAGCTCGGGTCCGAAGAGCCGCCCCCGTCACACAAGCTGCCCGCCGGTCTCCGGCCCCTTCCCCGCTCGTCCTGGGCGCCCTACCCTCCGATAAAGAAGCGTCTGGACCACATGTCGAAGATATACCGGATCACCGTCCACCACGAGGGATCGGACGTCAATACCCATACCTCGCGTTGGTCGGTCGCGGCGGACCTGCAGGACATACGGCGCATCCACCTGAAGACGATGCACGCGGGAGACATAGGATACCACTACATAGTAGACAGGGCTGGAAGGGTATGGGAAGGAAGGCCGGTCTGCTACCAGGGGGCCCACTGCGGAGGCGCCAGCAACATAGGAAATCTCGGCATCATGTGTCTCGGGAACTTCGACCGACAGAAGCCCACGACGAAACAGATCACGGCGCTGGACCGGTTTCTCGCCTATCAGATGAAGGTGTATTCCGTGCCGATGAAGCGCGTCTTCACCCATCGCGAGTTCAAGCCGACCCGGTGCCCGGGAAAGCACCTTCAGTACCACATGAACGGGTTCAGGGCGTAACGGAACGGACGAAACACCCTCCCCCGCCGCCTCCGCCGCCGCTTCCGTCAGACAACGTATCATCGTCGGATGAGGTGTCATCATCGGACGGCTCGGGTTCCGGTTCGGGCTCCGGCTCCGGCTCGGGAGGGGTATTCGGATCGGGGTCAACCCGGTCGTTGATACCGTCGTTGTCGAAGTCCTCGGAGAGGTCGTTATCGTCCCCGTCCACGTCGTCATCGTTGGGAACACCATCGCCGTCCTTGTCCGGGTCGGTCTCGTCCGGATTGCCGTCCCCGTCAAGATCGGCCTTCACCTCGATGGAAACCGGCGCCGTGTTGGAGTCCGCGACTCCGTCGCTTGCCCTGTAGGTGAAGCTGTCCGTCCCGAAGAAGTCCTCCCCTGGCGTGTACGTCAGGTCCGGCGTATCCCCGGTGAGCGTGCCGTGTGCCGGTTCCGAGACGATCGAGTAGGTGAGCGGATCGTCGTCGGAGTCCGATCCCTTCAGCACGACGTCCGCCGAGGTATTCTCCAGCAGAGACACCGCGACGTCTTCTGCAACCGGCGCCTGGTTCGGCAGTTCCGTGACGGTGATGGAGACCGTGGCCGTATTGCTGTCATCGGTGCCGTCGTTGGCCCTGAAAGTGAAGCTGTCGTCTCCGCTGAAACCGGCCCCGGGGCTGTAGGTCACGTTCGGCGCGTCCCCGGACAGCGTGCCGTTCACCGGGCCCGCCACGATCGCGTACGTCAGCGGGTCATCTTCGATATCCGACGCCGCCAGCGTGATATCGACCGACGCATCCTCCATCACGGAGGCCAGCGTGTCCTGCGCGATGGGTGCGTCGTTGACGGAATCGACCGAAATGCTGACGGTCGCCGCATTGCTGTCCGCCGCCCCGTCGTTCGCCTTGAAGGCAAAGCTGTCGAGCCCGTGGTAGTCATCGTCCGGGGTGTAGATAACATCCGGCGCCGTCCCGGACAGTGTTCCGTGAGAGGGATTCGTGACAACCGAATACGTCAGGTCGTCGTTGTCCGTGTCCGTCCCCGTCAGCGTGATCGCCAGGTCGGCATCCTCCCCCGTATTCACATTCTGGTCATCCGCGACGGGCGCGTCGTTCACCGGATCTACCGTGATCAGAACGGTCGCCGCATCACTGTCGTCGACCCGGTCGTTCACCATGAACGTCAAGCTGTCTGCCCCGTTGAAATCCCCGTCCGGGGTGTAGGTGACATTCGGCCCGTCCCCGCTCAGCGTGCCGTGCAGCGGCTGGTCAACGATCGAGTAGATGAGGTCGTCATTATCCGCGTCCGTTGCCGTCAGCGTGATGTCCAGACCGGTGTCCTCATCGGTGCTCACCGCCTGGTCGTCGGCCGCCGGAAGCGCGTTGGGGATATTGCTGGTGATGAACTCGATGCCGTCTCCGGTCCCCAGATTCCGGGTGTAGTCCTTGTCGATCTCGTTGTTCCAGTGCTCGTGCACGCCGAGACTCTCCAGGCGCGTCCCGTCGCCCTCCGGATCGTAGAAGGTGCCGGACGGGGGATCGTTCGCAAGCGCGGCCTCGTGCATGTAGTCGTCGATGCCCGATTGGATTCCGGTGCCGCCCATATCGTCGGCGAATTGCGTCCGATAAAGGTCCAGCCCGACCGAATCGATGGCCACCATGTCCTGCGAGACCACGACGCAGGAAGGATAGTCGTTATTGAAGGGAGGAACCCCCCATTTCACCGGGTGATACGGCGAGCCGTGGTCCTGGAACCCCCATAGGCCGTCGAGCATGTAGAGCATCGTCTTCCCGCCGAGATGCTCGTGGCCCATGATGTCGACGAGGAGCCGGTACTGGCCCATGTCGGGAGCCACCCCGGCCATCGTGTCGTGCGCGCCGTCTCCGGGCGCGGCGCAGAAGCAGCCGTAAAGATTCTTCCCGCAGAGCGTCACCCCACCCGTTGAATGCCCCTTCAGGATGGCCAGGTTGATCACATAGTCGGCATTGACCATATGCATGGGGAGGTAGTCGGAGGGTATCGCCTGACCGTCCGTGTTGACGCTGCTGTAGTGGATCATCGGCTCCGGCGACGTCTCGACCAGCACCCGCCCGTCGGTGCCCGGATTGTTGGCCAGGTTGTAGAAATTAGTTTCCTCGTACACGATGTCCGGAAACAGGTCGTGACACCGAGTGAATATCTTGTCCGCGATGAAGCGGGAGGCGTCAGAAAGGACTATGTTCGCCTGCGGGACCCCGGCCTTGTTCACCAGCTGCTTGAGCAGCGCGAGCACTACCTGGGGCGACATGTCCGGCTTGTTGTGCGTGTCCGTGTGCGATCTCTGCTCCACGTGGTTCGGCTTCACGACGAGCTTCTCGCCGCCGACGTAGCCGATATCGCCCTTGCCTTGCCTTTGATTGAAGTCCCTGAAAAACGTGTCCCACGCCGCCTCGTCGGTGGACTCGCCGGCGAGCAGGCGGAGCGAGCGTGCGACCATCTCATCCACGACCGCCTGATCCGTGTGATCGTCGTCCCAGTAGAAGACCGATGAGCTGTGATCCCAGGCGGAGTCCCAGTACGTCGCGGCGGCGGCATGGACCAGGACCACCCTCCCCGGGTGCACGCCTTTGGCCGTTCCCATGGGCGTGTTGGCCGGGTCGTCGGGCGCGTACGCGCCCCATCCACGATCGGCGTCCATCACGGTGGTCACACAGACCGCCAGCATCGCCGCAATCATACACACCCCGGCAACAATGTAACGCGACTGGCGAAGACGCTCCCTGGCCTTTCGCAGTGCGATGGCCGAGGCGAAGATTCCGACAAGGTACGTGACGAAGCTGCAGGCCAGAGGAAATGCCGCCCGCTGGCACGGGTAGGAGGCACGGCTGGGCTTGGGAATCACGCGAATGAGGAACCAGACCGTGGCCGCCAGGCCGGCGGCAAAGAAGAAACATCTGCCGAACCAGTCCCTAGCCCGCTCTCCTGTCATCCGGCTGACCCTCCGTTTCTCCACGCCTGATTTAGTGTGTCACATCTATATCGTTAAATCAAGAACGCAGAAGAAACCCCTCTCCCCCCTTGATTTCCGCACCGTCGCCGTCCGCCGACTTGGGAAGCAATAACAAATCAATAATTATGTTTGACTTCCGCGAATCCGCCTGATATACTCATGTCCAGTTCTGAAAGGCCGCAGTGTATAGCGGCCCGAGGCTTTTGTAGTACGTTCGGATTTAGCAGGATTGCGCGTAAAGAAGTTGACCAAGCGAAGCGACGGGTTGATCGAGCCGAAACACTCTCGATATCCTCTTATCCCCTCTTTTCACTTGCCTCTCCTTTTTAAATCGCACAGGCATTTCCCGACTTATTGAGCAGAAGCGTGCACTGGTGCACCAGAGCGTGATGCCAAACCGGCAGCCGGGTGTTTAGCCGGATGCATTTGGAGCATTCGCCGCCCGTATTGAACTGCCGGCCCAACTCAAGAAGGAGGTCTGGAAATGGCAAAAGGTACAGTGAAGTGGTTTAACGACCAGAAGGGTTTTGGATTCATCGCTCCCGAGGACGGATCGAACGACGTGTTCGTTCATCAGACCGGAATTCAGGGAGAGGGACACAAGACCCTGGCCGAGAACGACGTGGTCGAGTTCGAGACCGAACAGGGCCCCAAGGGACCCCGGGCGGTCAACGTCATCAAGGCCTAGTCTGGCCCGCTGATTCGAAGCGCGCAGAGCGCTGTCGTGCCGAGAGGACGCGACAGCTCCTGCGCCTTTCATCCGCGCTTGCATACTTTATGCTCTTGTATATTATACGAATATGATACGTAAAATATCTCTGATCGAGCCGCGCCCCCCCAGGACGCACGCGTTCTCCGGGGTCCATCTGCCGCGCCTCGGTCTTCCGCTCATCGGGACCATCCTGAAAAACGAGGGATATGACGTCAAGGTCTACTGCGAAGACATCCAGCCTATCAGCACGGATGATATGTCGGAGATATATGAATCCGATCTCGTGGGCATCTCCACCACGACCTCGACCGTGACCAGAGCGTATTCGATCGCTCGCATCCTGTCCCGCAGGAAGATCCCCGTCGTGTTCGGCGGCGCGCACGCGACGTTCATGCCGGACGAGGTCCTTCAGCACGGCGATTACTGCGCGCGGGGGGAAGCGGAAGAGACCACACCGGAGCTGGTCCGCGCCCTGAACGGAGAGGGGTCCCTCGAACAGATAAAAGGGCTCTCCTACCGCGAGAACGGGCAAATCCACCACAACGAAACCCGCGGTCCGATACAGGACCTGGACAGCCTTCCCTCTCCGGACCTGTCCCTTATCCAGGGCTATTCCGCCGCCGTGCTCGCCCCTGTCGCTACCTCGCGCGGCTGTCCGTTCGACTGCAGCTTCTGTTCCGTCACGTCGATGTTCGGCCGGAAGTACCGCTTCAGAAGCACGGACAGCGTCATGGAAGACCTGAGGCGGCTTGAGTACGCACACGTATTCTTCTACGACGACAACTTCACGGCCAACCCCGCCAGGACCAAGGAGCTGCTGAGAAGGATGATCGACGAAGGCGTCACTCCCCGCTGGTCCGCGCAGGTCAGGGCCGACGTGGCCAACGACGAAGAGATGGTCGACCTGTTTCAGAAATCCAACTGCTCGACGGTATTCATCGGTTTTGAGTCGGTGAATCCGGAGACGCTGGAGCTGTACAACAAGAAACAGTCTCTCGAGGAAATTAGGAGATGCGTGGACGTGCTGCACGAGCGCGGCATCGCGGTGCACGGCATGTTCATCTTCGGCGCCGACACGGACGACATCAACACGATAGACGAGACCATTCAGTTCGCCAAGGAATCCCGGATGGAATCGGTCCAGTTCATGGCGCTGATCCCCCTTCCCGGCACTCGCACGTTCCGGGAGATGGACGAAGAGGGCAGGATATTCACCAAGCAGTGGGAGCTGTACGACGGACACAACGTCGTCTTCGATCCCGCCAGGATGACCCCCCTCGTTTTGCAGAAGGAAACGGCCTCGGCCTTCAGGAGATTCTATTCATACTGGGAGATATTCAAAAAGATATGGACGTTCGACATCCTGAAGATCGCGCGGCACATCCGGGGTAGAAAGCTGGCCCGCGAGCAGATGAGGTGGTGGCGGAGAAGATCGGAGAGTCTCCGGCAGGAACAGATACATGAAATAGACATCTACCCTGAGCAGAGAAAGGGAGTTCCCATGATAAAGAGGAACGAGATTCTGATAATCCTGGCACTGATGATGATCGTCACGGGAGCCGGCTTCTTCCTGGCCAGCATGGGTGTGATGCCGTTCAGCATGCGCATACTCTGGCCGCTGCTCCCCCTGGGGCTCGGTGCCGGCCTGTACGGCTTCTTCTTCTTCACCTGGCTCGGAGAGAGAAAGACGCAGGGGATCCTGCCGATAGCCACCGTTGTGGTGATAATGAGCCTCAGCTTCCTCTACAGCACGCACATCGGATGGACCTGCTGGCGATACATCTGGCCGGTGGCCCCGCTCTCACTCGGTCTCGGCCTCTACACGATGTACCTGTGGGGACGCCGGGAACGTGAAGTGCTCGGGCCCGCAGGCGTGCTCACCGGGGTGGCCCTGCTGTCATTCCTCGGTTCCGCGCTCGATTTCGACATAGGGAAGCTCTGGCCGGTAATCCTGGTCCTGCTCGGCATCGCGCTTCTCATCTGGAATTTCAAACGGAAGGCCTGACCGCTTCCCGGTTTCAGGCACGGAGCGATTTACCCATCCGTGCTTGCGAGCATCCCGCTTCCCGAGTAGAATTCAAACGCTACTGAGGATCCGTTCACAAGGAGCACTTCTTGGCAGCCAGTCGACTGGCGATTACGGACAGCGAACGCTGCGTCGGGTGTCAGATCTGCATGTTCGCCTGCGCGCGGCGACAGGGCAGCGCGGGTCTCTCCACATCGAGAATCGGGGTCCGTTCCGACGGGGGAATGGAACGGGGATTCGTCATCGTCGTGTGCAGGGCATGCGACGATCCCCCGTGCGCGCGAGCGTGTCCCACGGGTGCTCTCGCGGCCCGGGAGGGCGGCGGGGTCCGCCTGCTTCCTGAGAAATGCATCGGCTGCGGGAACTGCAGGGACGCCTGCGTGGTCGAGGCCGTCTTCTGGGATGACGAGGCCGGCAAGCCGATGATCTGCGTCTATTGCGGATACTGCGAGCGGTTCTGCCCGTACGGGGTCCTCGAGTTCGAGAAGGAGGGGACCGTCGATCATGCTGCCGGATGACACGCTCGCCAACGTACTCTACGTGGACCTGACAAGAAAGGTCTTCCGGATCGAGAACAGGCACGACCTCTTCGAGAAGAACCTCGGCGGAGCGGGGGTCGCCGCCCGCCTTCTCACGGAAGAATGCCCGGAAGGCTGCGACGCGCTCGGGCCGGACAATCCCATCGTCCTTGCCGTCGGTCCCCTCACCGGAGTGTTCCCCCTCGCGTCGAAGACGGTCGCCATGTTCAAGTCTCCCCATACCGGCAATCTGGGCGAGAGCCATTGCGGAGGGAGGAGCGCCACCGCCATAAGGATGGCAGGCTACGGCGCAGTCGTCA
>Ga0315555_1001263_pt1 | contig 18245 bp, 14 predicted proteins | sample SalMarSW160380MG_FD_202113 | JGI IMG/M metagenome (GOLD analysis project Ga0315555, IMG submission 202113) | Salt marsh sediment microbial communities from the Plum Island Ecosystem LTER, Massachusetts, United States - Salt Marsh Sediment SW1603-80 ... | reverse complement strand
ACCATCGTCATCGCCGCCGTCAACGTCGTCTTCCCATGATCAACGTGACCTATCGTGCCCACATTCACGTGCGGCTTCGTCCGCTTAAACTTCTCCTTCGCCATAACCGAGGAACTCCTCTATTATATTTTTACGTTCTCCAACATCTTCTTTGACACTTCACTTGGTACCGGCTGGTACTTGGCGAACTGCATCGTGAAGACCGCTCTCCCCTGAGAAATGTTTCGCAGCGTGTTGGCATACCCAAACATCTCCGACAGTGGCACTGTAACGGCAACAACAGAGACATCATCATGGGGCACCATGCCATTTATCTTACCGCGTCGGGAATTCAAATCCCCAACTACAGCTCCCATGTAGGCTTCGGGAACGACAACCTCAACATCCATGATCGGTTCCAGAAGTATAGGCTCGGCCCTTTTGGCACCGTCCAGGAAAGCCCGCGAGGACGCCACCCGGAACGCCATCTCGTTAGAGTCCACCTCGTGGTAACTGCCATCGTATAACTCACAGTAAACTCCGGTCATAGGGTAACCAGCTAAAACGCCGTTGTCCAGTGACTCCCGGACCCCGCGCTCGATAGCAGGTACAAATTCCCTGGGAACACTTCCGCCAACAAGCTTGTTTTCAAAGCGGAAGGGTGCGCCATCTTCGGTAGGTCGCAGACGCAACTTGACATGGCCATAGTGTCCCTTGCCACCCGACTGCCGGATAAACTTCCCCTCACATTCCACTTCGCGGGTAATAGCTTCCTTATAGGCAACCATGGGACGCCCAACAGAGGCCCCAACGCCAAACTCCCGCATCAGACGCTCGACTAAAATCTCAAGGTGCAACTCCCCCATGCCACGGATTATAGTCTGAGCTGTTTCTTCATCGTGTCTTACCTGGAATGTCGGGTCTTCCTCAGAGAGCTTGGTAAGAGCCTCGGCTAACTTGTCCTGATCGACCCTCGTCTTGGGCTCGATAGCTACCGCCACAACCGGCTCAGGAAACGACATACGTTCCAGTACGATCGGATGTTTCAGATCGCATAGGGTATCACCGGTGGTTGTTCCACGAAGCCCAATGGCAGCTACAATATCCCCGGCTCTGGCTACCTTAATATCCTCTCGCTTGTTGGAGTGCATTCTCAACAAACGACCAATCCGTTCTTTCTTGCCGGTGTTCGTGTTCAGAAGATAGGAACCAGCGGCCACGGAACCTGAATATATGCGCATATACGTCAACCGCCCCACGTAAGGGTCAGTAATAATTTTGAAGGCTAGTGCCGCCGTTGGTTCGTCTACACTGGGTCGTCGCGCGATGACTTTGCCAAGGTTGCCAGGGACATGTCCCTTGACAGGCGGCTTATCAAATGGTGACGGGAGAAAATCTACTACCGCATCGAGAAGCTTCTGAACCCCTTTGTTCTTAAACGAAGAACCGCACAACACTGGCACCATATGCGATTCAATCGTTGCCTTCCGCACCGCCTCCAAAACCCCGCGGGGGTCCAGAGGCTCGTCGTGCAGAAACTGCTCCAGCAGACGGTCGTCATATTCAGCGACCGCCTCAAGTAGCTTTTCGCGGTATTCGTTGGCGGTGGCAAGCATATCTTCGGGGACATCCAGGTCCTCGTAGGTGGTACCCTGTGAAGCCTCGTTATAAACGCGGAATTTCATTGTCAACAGATCAATAACACCGCTGAAAAGCCCTCCTTCGCCAGCAGGTATCGTGATAGGCACGCAGGCGGAGGTGAAGCGTTCGTTCATCACTTGGAGTGTCTTGGCAAAACTAGCGCCGGTGCGGTCCATCTTATTGATATAGGCAATTCGGGGCACACAATACTTATCAGCCTGCCGCCAGACCGTTTCCGATTGCGGCTCAACTCCGCCTACGGCACAGAAAAGCGCAATAGCCCCGTCAAGGACGCGCAACGAACGTTCCACTTCAACGGTAAAATCTACATGACCGGGAGTATCAATGATATTGATTGTGTAATCGCGCCAGTAACAGGTAGTAGCAGCCGAGGTGATAGTAATACCTCGCTCCTTTTCCTGCTCCATCCAGTCCATGGTCGCTGCGCCATCGTCAACCTCTCCAATCCGGTGCGTCTTCCCCGTGTAGAAGAGAATACGTTCGGTGGTGGTCGTCTTGCCAGCATCGATATGCGCCATGATACCAGTGTTGCGCACCTTCTGCAACTCCAATTCCCCTGACATAACTAACTACCTGACGGAACCACACAAGTTTATCCATGCATAACCATCATGCCGACGTCGGCCGACTCAATTATATCCACCAGTGAAGGATAGAAAACAACGCGGTCACTCTCTTGGCCACGCCGCGCTTGCCACTCACACCTTACGAGTAAATTTCACCCACTGTCGATCAACGCTACTGGGGGCAGCAATCTTCCCCATCGGAAGAGCAATGCTACCACTTGAAATGCGCGAAGGCTCTATTAGCCTCCGCCATCTTGTGTGTATCCTCCTTCTTCTTAATCGAAGCACCTTCGTTATTTGATGCCGCCAGCAACTCGGCCGACAACTTCTCAGCCATAGACTTACCGCTTCGGGCTACCGCATAGGTCCTGATCCATCTGATGGCCAGAGCCGTACGACGACCCGGTCGTACTTCAACCGGCACCTGGTAGGTTGCACCGCCTACTCTACGCGATTTCACCTCCAGAACCGGCTTGACATTGTTGACCGCCTTGCGGAACACATCCAACCCGCTCTGCCCGGATTTCTTCTCCAACATGTCAAGGGCAGAATACAAGCACCCCTCGGCATTAGAGCGCTTTCCGCTTTTCATCATGCAAGAAACAAACTGTGTAACCAGCTTATCCCCGTACTTAAAGTCCGGTTTTACCGAACGTTTAATTGCTCTTGTTCGTCTGGACATTACTCAGTACTTCCACCTACTGCTTGGGCTTCTTGGTTCCGTATTTTGACCGACTTCGTTTCCGATCACCGACACCTGAGGTATCCATAGTACCCCGAATAACGTGGTATCGGACCCCCGGGAGATCCTTGACACGGCCGCCGCGGATGAGGACAATCGAGTGCTCCTGAAGGTTGTGACCTTCCCCCGGGATATATGCTGTTACCTCAATCTGGTTGGTCAGGCGCACTCGCGCTACCTTCCGCAAGGCCGAGTTCGGCTTCTTGGGAGTTGAGGTATAGACACGAGTACAGACCCCTCGCCTTTGTGGGCTGGAACCCAGTGCGGGGGTCTTTGTCTTTTCAATGACCCGTTTCCTTCCCTTCCGAATCAATTGGCTTATGGTCGGCAAAATCTCACCTGTATTCCAAACTCATGTTTTTGCACAGAAAAGCTAATTTATAGCCAAACATCCTTCTGTCAAGCCTTTTCGTCAAAAATGTCAGCCACTACAGCTTCTTTCTCTTCCCCTGCTTCTTTGGCGGCTTCGGCTTCTTCTTCCCTCTCCACTATTATAGACTTGTACCGGTTTATACCGGTGCCGGCAGGGATCAGGTGACCAATAATAACGTTCTCTTTCAAACCCATCAGGTAATCGATTTTTCCCGAGACGGCCGCCTCCGTAAGCACTTTAGTCGTTTCCTGAAAGGAGGCAGCAGAAATAAAGCTGTCGGTGGACAGTGACGCCCTGGTGATTCCCAGCAGGACCGGTCTCGAAGTCGCCGGCTCTCCCCCTTCTGCAACTACGCGCGCGTTCTCCTCGGCGAACTTAACCTTGTCTATCTTTTCACCCTCGAGGAAATTCGTCTCGCCGACATGCTCGATCTGCACCTTCTGCATCATCTGTCGGACGATAACCTCGATATGTTTGTCGTTTATTTTCACACCCTGGAGACGGTATACTTCCTGGATCTCACCGACCAGGTAGGCCTGAACTTCATACACACCCAAAATGTCAAGGATGTCGTGAGGATCTTTCGCTCCTTCACACAGCCTATCCCCGGCCAGTACCCGGTCACCGCCGTGAACCATAAGGTGCTTGCCATGCGGTACGAGGTACTCCCTTTCTTCATCGTGTTCACCCTGGACAAGGACCTGCTGCTGGCCACGGATAATTTTCCCAAACTCAACGTTGCCGTCGATCTCAGAAATAACAGCCGGATCATGAGGACGGCGAGCCTCAAACAGTTCCGCTACGCGTGGCAGGCCGCCGGTAATGTCACGGGACTTGGCAATCACCCGGGGCATTTTCACCAATACATCACCGGCCTTGACCGCTTGATCCTCGGCTACCTGTAGCTGGGCATCAGTCGGGATGCGATAGCTGCCAACAGTCTTGCCTCGATTGTTCTCAATCAGCACCGTGGGGAACAGAGTCTTATCTTTAGTTTCGATAATAATTGACTGGATAAGCCCGGTCTGTTCGTCGTGGGTCTCACGGAAGGACACATCCTTTATAATATCCTTGAATTTTACCTTCCCATCTTTCTCACACAAGATCGTCCCGGTATACGGATCCCATTCAAGGATCACATCCCCCTTCTTCACCTCTTGCCCATCCTTTACCAGCAGGTGGGCGCCGTAGGGCACTTTTAGTCTGGTCCGTAGGCGTCCCTTGTCGTCAATAATGTACGCTTCACCAACGCCCTCTCGGCTGGTCACCATTACAGTACCGTCTTCACGATCAACAGACTTGATGTTTTCAAGCTTGATTTTCCCAGTATATTTGGCCTCAAGCTGGGACTGCTCGGCGATACGAGCCGCCGCACCGCCAATGTGGAAGGTACGCAACGTAAGCTGGGTGCCGGGTTCCCCGATTGACTGAGCAGCAATGACACCTACAGCCTCGCCGATGTTCACCAATTTCATTGTGGCAAGGTTTCGTCCATAGCACTTGGCACAAACACCATACTTCGACTCACACGTGAGCACAGAACGGATCCGTACTGTTTCGATCCCAGCCTCTTCGATTTTGTCGGTATGCTCTTCCCGGATTTCTTCGCCGCTGGAGACGACCAACTCGTCAGTTATCGGGTCGTAAACATCATCCAGAGCCACTCTCCCGAGAATACGATCGCGCAACGACTCAATTACCTCTTCACCTTCCTTGATAGCTGATACTTCCAAGCCCAGGATAGTGCCACAATCCTCTTCTCGAATGATGACATCCTGCGCCACGTCAACCAGACGACGGGTCAGGTAGCCGGCATCGGCGGTTTTCAGGGCAGTGTCAGCCAGGCCTTTGCGGGCACCGTGGGTGGAGATGAAGTACTGCTGCACCGACAGCCCCTCCCGGAAGTTGGCCGTAATAGGATTTTCAATAATTTCGCCCACGCCACCGGTAATTTTCTTCTGGGGCTTCGCCATCAAGCCGCGCATCCCAGCTAACTGGCGGATTTGTTCCTTGGAGCCACGAGCGCCGGAATCGGCCATCATAAACACCGGGTTAAAACCGTTTTGTTCAGTCGCCAGATTCTCAAACATGTCACTCGATATTTCATTCGTTGTGCGCGTCCACGTATCAATAACCTGATTATACCGTTCTCCATTGGTAATAACGCCACGCTCATAGCGCTTCTGTATCTTGGCCACTTCCGCGGTGGCACCCTGAATCAGTTTGTCCTTTTCTCGAGGGACAACTAAATCATCGATAGAAACTGTAATTCCAGCTTTGGTCGCGTACTCGAAACCATAATACTTCAGCCGGTCCAGAAACTCAACCGTTTCGTTCTGACCCAGGTGCCAGAACGTATTGGCAACCAGCTCTTCCAGTTTACTCTTCGTAGCGAGATCATTGAAATACGCCATAGCCTTGGGCAGGACTTCGTTAAACATCAACCTGCCAACGCTTGTTTGAACCCGCTCGTTGCCTATCCTGACATTGATGGGGGCGTGGAGACCAACATGGCCGGAATCATACGCAAACAGGCCTTCATTAGGCGAGCTGAAGGTCATGTTTTCTCCGGGCTCCCCGGGACGCAGCTTGGTCAGGTAATAACAACCCAGGACGATATCCTGGGACGGCACGGCGACTGGACGCCCCGATGAGGGTAACAGGATGTTGTTGGTCGACAACATCAGCACCTTAGCTTCGAGCTGAGCCTCAAACGAGAGTGGCACATGGACCGCCATCTGGTCACCGTCAAAGTCGGCATTAAAGGCCGCGCATACCAAGGGATGCAACTTGATCGCTTTTCCCTCCACCAACAGAGGGTAAAAGGCCTGTATGCCCAGGCGGTGCAGGGTTGGCGCACGATTGAGCATCACTGGGTGGTCCTCGATAATTTCCTCCAGAATGTCCCATACTTCAGGCCGCTCTCGTTCAACCAACTTCTTGGCCGATTTCACGGTCTGGACATAACCTTTCTCCTCAAGCTTCATTATGATGAAAGGTTTGAACAACTCTAGGGCCATATTCTTAGGCAGACCGCACTGATGAAGTTTCAGCTCCGGCCCAACGACGATGACCGAACGACCGGAATAATCAACGCGTTTGCCCAGGAGATTCTGGCGAAAGCGTCCCTGCTTCCCCTTGAGGAGATCGGAGAGCGATTTGAGCGGGCGTTTGGAGTCACCGCGAACCGAATGAGTCCGACGGCCATTATCAAGCAGCGCATCAACAGCTTCCTGAAGCATCCGCTTCTCATTGCGAAGAATGACGTCGGGCGCCTGTATATCTATCAACTTCTTTAGACGGTTGTTGCGGTTGATCACACGACGGTATAGATCATTCAAGTCAGAGGTTGCAAAACGTCCGCCTTCAAGGGGCACAAGGGGTCGAAGATCAGGGGGAATGACAGGAATAATGCTCAGGATCATCCATTCCGGTCGGTTTTGCGACTGGCGGAACGATTCAATTATGCGAAGGCGCTTAAGAACGTCCTTTTTGCGCTGGACTGATGTTTCTACTTTCGCCTGAGCACGGAGCGTCACAGCCGTCTCATCAATATCTATTTGTCGGAGCAGCTCGCGGATCGCTTCGGCACCCATACGAGCATCAAACGTCTTGCCGGCCTCCTCCAACTCGACGAATTCCTCTTCGGTCAGAACATCGCCGACCTGATAAGAAGAGTTACCGGGGTCGATCACCAAGTACGATTCATAGTAAAGTATTTTTTCAAGCTGGCGAATAGAGAGATCAAGCAAATGCCCAATACGAGACGGCAGGGACTTGAAATACCAGATATGTGAGACTGGCACGGCCAACTCGATATGCCCCATACGCTCGCGGCGGACTTTTGACTGGGTTACTTCCACCCCGCAGCGATCACAAACAATCCCTCTAAAACGAATGCGCTTATACTTACCACAGTTGCACTCCCAGTCTTTTACCGGACCAAAAATTCTCTCGCAAAACAGACCGTCCCGCTCCGGCTTGAAGGAGCGATAGTTAATTGTCTCCGGCTTAGTCACCTCGCCGTATGACCACGACAGGATCACCTCCGGCGAGGCGATCTGGACCTGGATCGCCGCAAATTCTGGAACGTTCTTCTGACGCCCAACACTTTGACCCGTCACACCGACCATGGTTTGCTCCTTTATATCAACCACCTGTGGCATTCCGCCGACAGTTGTGTTATCTCTCCCAACAAGGCTACTTCTCCAACAGCCTGATATCAAGGCCAAGGGCCTGCAGTTCTTTTATCAAGACGTTAAAGGCTTCCGGATAGCCCGGCTCGGGCGGGTTTTCACCCTTGACTATGGCTTCGTAAACCCGGCTGCGACCAGTCACGTCGTCGGACTTGACTGTTAACATCTCCTGCAACGTATAGGCGGCGCCGTATGCCTCCAGCGCCCAGACTTCCATTTCCCCAAAACGCTGACCGCCAAACTGGGCCTTTCCACCCAGCGGCTGCTGCGTCACCAGCGAGTAGGGGCCAATAGAGCGGGCATGAATCTTATCATCGACCAGATGGGACAGCTTGAGCATATAGATGTAGCCGATTGTCACCGGGTTGTCAAACGGGTCGCCGGTGAATCCGTCATAGAGCGTCGTTTTGCCGTCCTCAGGCAGCCCGGCCTCTTTGAGTTTTGCCTTGATGTCATCGACCTTGGCTCCCTCAAACACCGGTGTTGCCATGTTCTCACCAAGCTTCTTAGCCGCCCACCCGAGATGTGTCTCCAGAATCTGTCCGACGTTCATCCGCGAAGGCACCCCGAGCGGATTCAAGACAATATCCACCGGTGTGCCATCACCCAGATAGGGCATATCCTCTACCGGCACGATTTTGGAAACCACCCCTTTGTTGCCGTGCCGACCGGCCATCTTGTCACCGACAGAGATCTTCCGGCGAATGGCAACGGTTACCTTGACCAGTTGCTTGACGCCGGGAGGAAGCTCAACACCACGGACAACCTTGTCAACCTCGATCTCCATTTCTTGTTTCTTGAGAGCGATCAACTCTGCAGCCTCGGCAATAACATTGTCAACGTATTTGCTCACCGTAGCATCAGTGCAGAAGCCCTCAGGAGCGACAACAGAGTCAATATCGAAATCAGCGAAGAAGTCAGCATTGTACTTATGACCGGCACGAATTACAACCGAGTTGTCAAGAGCGGAACGTACCGTCTGCGAGGTCTTACCATCCAACAGCTCCCCAAGACGTTGGCTCCGCAGAGCGATAATGCCATTAAGCTTGTTCTGGTAAAGCTTCTTGATCTCAGCTATCTGCGCTTTCTCCTGCTTTTTCGCATCCTCGGTACGTTCCTTGCGTGAAAAGACCTGGGTTTTGATCACAACCGCTTTCATTCCCGGGGGTGCCTTCAAACTAGCATCGCGGACATCGCCTGCTTTTTCACCGAAGATAGCGCGTAACAACCGTTCCTCAGGCGACAGTTCCGTCTCCCCTTTGGGGGTAATCTTGCCCACCAAGATATCCCCCGCCTCGACTTCGGCTCCTGCTCGAACGATACCATTTTCATCGAGGTTCAGCAAAGCCTCTTCGGAGACGTTGGGAATCTCACGGGTAATTTCCTCGGCCCCACGCTTCGTATCACGAACCTGCAGTTCAAATTCCTCAACGTGAATAGAAGTGAAAATGTCGTCGTACACAAGGCGCTCGGAAAGAATAATAGCGTCTTCGAAATTGTATCCGCGCCAGGGCATAAAGGCTACCAGTGCATTGTAGCCTAAAGAGAGCTCGCCACGGTCAACCGCCGGACCATCAGCGATAATATCGCTCCGCTTGACCTCGTCTCCGACATTCACCACCGGCCTGAAGTTTATGCAGGTGTCCTGGTTAGAACGCCGGAACTTTGTGAGGCAGTACTCGTCATCTTCGACATAGCTCAGCTTGCCGATTCTGGACCTGACATCCGGCTTTATGACGATCTTTTCGCTATCGACATAAGATACCGTACCAGAGCGCTTGGCGCAGACAACGGCTCCTGCGTCACTGGCAACTCTGGCCTCCATACCGGTCCCGATCAGGGGTGCCTCGGTCTTCAGCAACGGCACCGCCTGACGCTGCATGTTCGATCCCATCAAGGCGCGGTTGGCGTCGTCATGCTCCAAAAACGGAATCAAGGCTGCCGCTACGGAGACAATCTGCCGTGGCGAAACATCCATGTACTCGACCTCGGTCCCTTTGATTTTTGGGTACTCAGAGCGGCGACGGGCCACAACATATTCGTTTAAAAATCTGCCATTCTTATCAAGCGGTTCATCACACTGGGCAATGAAATGCCGGTCTTCCTCATCGGCCGAGATGTACACAATTTCATTGGTCACCTTGCCCTTGGCCACTTTACAGTAAGGGGTTTCCAAAAAGCCATACTTGTTTATCCGGGCAAATGTCGCAAGAGAAGTGATTAATCCGATATTGGGGCCTTCGGGCGTCTCAATCGGACACATCCGACCGTAGTGAGTATGGTGAACGTCCCGCACTTCAAATCCCGCCCGCTCCCTGGTTAATCCTCCCGGACCAAGTGCGGACAGCCTGCGTTTGTGTGTCAGCTCCGACAGGGGGTTGGTTTGATCCATGAACTGGGAAAGCTGTGATGAACCGAAAAACGACTCTACCACCGTTGACACCGTCCTGGCGTTTACCAGAAGCTGCGGGGTAACATTCTCCTGATCCTTCAACGAAAGCCGCTCACGTATGGTACGAGCCACCCGCGAAAGCCCCACAGAAAAGAGATTAGCCATAAGCTCCCCTACCGTGCGGGCGCGACGATTGCCAAGATGGTCTATGTCATCCGTATATCCCCTGTCGTTACACAGCCCTATCAGGTATCTTACAATGGTGATGAAATCCTGAACATCAAGCGTCGTTTTTTCAAGGGGGATATCCAGCCCAATGCGCTGGTTAATCATATAACGTCCCACCTCACCAAGATCATAACGCTTGCTGTTGAAAAAGAATCTGTTCAGAAGAGCCTCTGCCATCTCAAGCGTCGGCGGCTCACCGGGGCGTAACATGGAATATATCTTTACAAGCGCTTCTTCCCGAGATTTGGTTGTGTCTTTCCTGAGGGTATTGAGAATGACCCAGACTTCACGCTCATTCTCTTTCTTGACAACAACCTTAACGGACTTGTAGCCAAGCCCAGCAAGCCCCTGCACCACATCCTCGGTTATTAGCTCCCCTGGAGAGAAAAGAACCTCACCAGTTTTGGCGTCAATGATGCTCTCGGCCAGGAACGAGTCCTCATGCACTTCCACCTTCTTCGCCTTCAGGTTCAGCTTGCTGACGGAATAGAACAAATCCAGTATCTCTTCATCCGAAGAATGCCCCAATGCCCTCACTAGCATGGTCACAGGCATCTTGCGGCGAGAATCAATATAGACATACATAATGTCATTAATATCCATACTGAACTCAACCCAGCTTCCGCGGTAGGGGATGATGCGCGCTGAATAGAGCTTCTTGCCGTTGGGGTGAAGCGTCTCATCAAAGAACACTCCTGGGCTCCGATGAAGCTGGCTAACGATAACCCGCTCTGCTCCATGAATAACAAATGTACCCCACTCCGTGATGAGTGGCAGTTCCCCCATATACACGTCCTGCTCAATGATATCCTTCACTTCTTTCTTGTCCCCCTCGCCCTGGCGGCTAACCAAACGCATGGTTACCCGCAGGGGAGCGGCATAGGACATATTGCGGGCTCGACATTCCTCGATAGTGTACCGCGGCGGGCCGAGGTGATAGCTTACATATTCGAGAGAATAATTCTCATGAATATCCGTTACAGGGAAAATATCCATGAATATGCGGTGAAGTCCCTTCAGCTCACGCTTGGAGGGAGAAACATTAAGCTGGAGGAAGTTGTGATAAGACATCAACTGGACATCCAGCAAATTGGGCATTTCTGTCGCATCTGACAACTTGCCATAGTTTAACCGTTCAACCATTTCTGACCGGGCCAAAACAAACCCTCCTCTAAAATGGATGACAAATACAACCCCCCGCGAGCAGAAACTTCCCGCGGGGGATGCTCTAACTTATTATCGTTCCAAGGCTTGGTTGATCACGGCATCCGTCTCATTCTTCTCCCCCTTAACCATCACGGGGAGCCATTATTGCTATTAATCCACCAACCTTAAAAACAGAATCAAGGGATTTTCAGTTGCCGTATTCTACTTTCTACCTAACCAGCGGCGGCATCCAAACGTTCCCGACCGCTGAGCGGGTGAGTGATAGTTACTTAATTTCGACCTGAGCGCCAACTTCCTCAAGCTTGGCTTTGGCTTTCTCCGCCTCGTCTTTCGGCAAGCCTTCCTTTATCTTGGAAGGAGAGCTTTCCACAACCTCTTTAGCCTCTTTCAAGCCCAGTGAAGTCAGTTCGCGCACGACTTTGATAACCTGAATTTTCTTGTCCCCAATGGCGGTGAGGACCACATCAAACTCGGTCTTTTCTTCCACTTCGGCCGCAGCTGCCACACCTCCGGCAGCCCCACCCGGCATCATTGCCACCGGAGCGGCCGCCGTGACACCGAATTTATCTTGAATAGCCTTGGAAAGATCGGCAAGATCCATCGCATTCAGCACGGAGATCTTGTCAACGATTTCATCAATAGCAGGGTTAGCCACCTTATGCACCTCACAGATTTACTATGATTCTCTTACTTACCTTATCTTTAGGACGGATACCCCACCCCTTGGGGTGAGATAAACCAGTCAATTATCCTTCGTTTTTTTTCTTTTCCGCCAACGCCTCGACTGTACTGACCAGCTCCCGGACAAATCCATCCAGGACTCCCACGAGCTGGGTAAACGGGGCCTCTACCGCCGCAACTACCTGCGCCAGCAACGTCTCTTTCGGCAGCAGCTCCGCCAACCGCTTAATCTCCTTGCCGTCAAAGACCTGGCCATCGACGACAAACATTTTCATACGCGGCAGTTCTTTATCCTTGTAAGAATCGTGCAGAATCCTGGCAGCCACCGCCGCGTCGTCGCTCGTAAAGGCAACAGCCGTCGGGCCGCTCAGGTGGTCATCGATGTCCGTCACGCCAGCCTGATGGGCGGCAAGCTTGAACAACGTATTCCTGGCGACAAGGTACCTGACATTGTTCTCGCGTAGGCTCTTTCTCAGGCCAGTGATATCAGTAACATTCAGACCTTGATAGTCAGTAATGAAAAAGGAGTCCGCGTCGTTAAACAACTTCTTGATCTCTGCAACGGCAGTGATCTTCTGAGGGTTCGGCATTTCTTCAAGCTCCTTCTACAACTACTTCTTCAAGGTTGCCAAAAGCTCTTGATGGTCCAGCTTCAATCCGGGACTCATCGAAGAACAGATTGAGGCACCCAAAACGTAGGCACCTTTTGCTGCAGCCGGTTTGGCGCGTACGACGGCGTCGACGAAGGCCAGCACGTTTTCTTCAATCCTCTCCTGGTCGAACGAAAGTTTTCCAACCGCAGCGGCAATATTGGCCTGTTTATCAACCCGAAACTCTATCCTCCCCGCCTTGAGTTCCTTGACCGTTCTGGCTATATCCATTGTGACCGTACCCGTTTTCGGATTCGGCATGAGGCCACGAGGGCCAAGAATCTTGCCTAACTGACCGACAACACGCATCATGTCGGGAGAAGCAACCGCAACATCGAAATCCGTCCACCCCCCCTTGATCTTCTCCGCCAGCTCTTCAGCGCCCACAAAGTCGGCGCCCGCTTCCCGGGCTTCAGTTGCCTTCTCCCCCTGAGCAAAGACCACCACCCGTATCGGCTTACCGGTGCCGTTAGGAAGAGAAACGGTTCCGCGAACCATTTGGTCGGCATGCTTGGGATTGACACCCAGACGGATCGCTACTTCCACTGACTCATCAAACTTTATGTAGTGCTTTTCTTTGAGCAGTTGCACTGCTTCGGATAGAGCGCGCTTCTTGGTCCGGTCAATACCCTCTCGATAATCTCTGTACTTCTTTGATCGCTTCATATTTCCTCATTCTCCCTGAAAGCGGTACATACCGTCTCAGGTGCCAACGAATGGTTCAAGTCTACCGCACCTCGATCCCCATAGAACGAGCGGTGCCTTCGATTATCTTCATCGCCGCCTCAACCGACGCAGCGTTTAGATCTTTCATTTTTGTCTCGGCGATTTCCCGCACCTGCTGTTTCGACACCAGCCCGACCTTATCCTTGTTAGGTACACCCGACCCCTTCGCAACCTTGGCGGCCATCTTCAAAAGCGTTGACGCCGGCGGCGTCTTGGTAATAAAGCTAAACGATTTGTCGGTGTACACGGTGATGATCACCGGGGTCAGGACGCCATTCCCCCCTTCAGTCCGGGCATTAAAAGCCTTGCAGAACTCCATAATGTTCACCCCGCGCTGTCCGAGCGCCGGGCCAACCGGAGGAGCCGGGTTGGCCTGTCCGGCGGGAATCTGCAACTTGATTTCAGCGACTACTTTCTTCGCCATGTTTGCCTATGCTCCAATCGAGTACCGCTTGGCACTACTTTTTCAACAGTTCCACCTGTAGGAAGTCAAGTTCCACCGGTGTAGGACGGCCAAAGATCGAAACCATCACCTTCACCCTACGCCGCTCCATATTGACCTCGCTTACCGTACCCGAGAAATCCGAAAATGGTCCGTCATTCACTTTCACCGCATCACCGGCCTGAAAAGGAAAATCGGTGGCTTCCTCGGTACGACTGCGGTTGATTTGCCCGACAATACGCTCCACCTCTGTTTCCTTGAGTGCCTTCGGCTTACCGGCCACTCCAACAAAACTGGTGACCCCGGGAGTTGAAATGACCAGCTCCTGGGTCTCCTTGGTTAACTCCATTTGCACCAGAAGATAACTCGGTAAGAATTTCTTGGTGCTGGTTGACCGCCGACCCTGTTTCATTTCCGTGACTTCCTCGGTCGGGATAAGAATCTCGCCGAACTTATCCTCCATCCCGGCATTGGTTATCGCTGACTCCAGGTACCGCCGGGCTTTCTGCTCGTGGCCTGAGAAGGTATGCACAACATACCAGCAAAGCGCCATCTGCTCCTCAACCTCCAACGCCACCACCAAAAATAGAACGGACCACAAAGCTGAGAATGCGGTCCACTATGCCGATGAAAATCGCCAGTATCAGCGAGACGACTACGGTCACGATAGTTGAGCCAACCAACTCATCCTTCGTCGGCCACGTCACCTTCCTCAGTTCAGCGTTCACTTCCTTGAGAAACTTTTTTATCTTCTCCACAACAGTTCCCTTTTAGACACCTAGCAGGCCAGGAGGGATTCGAACCCCCACCATCCGGTTTTGGAGACCGGCGCTCTACCAATTGGAGCTACTGGCCTGTCACAGCAACACTTCTATCTGGTTTCCCTGTGCAGGGTATGTTTGTTGCAGAAGCGACAGTATTTCCGGTATTCAATCCGCTCTGGATGCAGGCGCTTGCTTTTTTTGGTGTCATAATTACGCCGTTTGCATTCGGTGCAAGCCAGTACTATCCGATCTCTTGGCATCGTCCATTCACCACTCTGCTACAGTCTACTTCCTACTCCATAATCTCAGCTATGACGCCGGCACCGACCGTGCGACCCCCCTCGCGAATCGCAAAACGCAACTCCTTCTCCATCGCTATCGGCGTGATCAACTCTACGTTTATCGTTACATTGTCTCCTGGCATCACCATCTCTATCCCCTCCGGCAACTGCGCCACTCCCGTCACGTCCGTAGTCCGAAAATAAAACTGCGGTCGATAACCTGTGAAAAACGGCGTGTGACGACCTCCCTCCTCCTTCGTCAAAACGTACACCTCCGCCTTAAACTTACGGTGCGGCATCACCGAACCCGGCTTCGCCACTACCATCCCTCGCTCCAACTCATCCTTGTCAACCCCACGCAACAACAAACCAACGTTGTCACCCGCCTGAGCCTGATCCAAAAGCTTGCGGAACATCTCCACCCCCGTCACCACCGTCTTGCGCGTCTCGCCAAAACCGATGATCTCCACCTCGTCGCCCTGCTTGATTACTCCACGCTCCACACGACCCGTACCTACCGTCCCACGACCCGTGATGCTAAACACATCCTCCACCGGCATCAAAAACGGCTTGTCAGTCTCACGCTTCGGCTCCGGTATGTACGTGTCCAATGCCTCCAATATCTCATGAATCGACTTAAACGCCGGATCATCCAAGCCCTTCGACTCATCAACCCCAGCCGTCATCGCCTCCAACGCACTCCCACGTATCACCGGCACCTCATCTCCCGGAAATTGATACTGATTCAGTAAATCCCGTACCTCCAACTCCACTAAATCCAATAACTCCGGATCATCCACCATGTCCACCTTGTTCAAATAAACCACGATGTAAGGCACACCAACCTGACGCGCCAACAAAATGTGCTCCCGCGTCTGCGGCATCGGACCATCCGCGGCCGAAACCACCAAAATCGCTCCGTCCATCTGAGCCGCCCCCGTGATCATGTTCTTCACATAGTCCGCATGACCCGGACAGTCCACATGAGCATAATGACGCTTCTCACTCTCATACTCCACGTGCGCCGTCGCTATCGTGATCCCTCGCTCACGTTCCTCTGGCGCGTTGTCAATCGAATCGAAATCCCGCACCAGCGTCCCCGTCTTACGGGATAACACCATCGTCATCGCCGCCGTCAACGTCGTCTTCCCATGATCAACGTGACCTATCGTGCCCACATTCACGTGCGGCTTCGTCCGCTTAAACTTCTCCTTCGCCATAACCGAGGAACTCCTCTATTATACCCATTTCAAAAGCCCAGAACCAGGATTGAACTGGTGACCTCATCCTTACCAAGGATGTGCTCTACCAACTGAGCTATCTGGGCCGTCTATTCCACCCTGTTTTTCAGCCAAAAAAAATAGGCTGGCCGGGCCTTAGTAAACCTTAATGATACACCTGTCATTAACAAGCTGTCAAGCCAAAACTATGCAAAATCACAAAAAAACAGAATCTACTCTACCGAGGCCAATACCGGCTTCTCTCTACTGTTTCGGAAAGATCAGCAGCCCTTTTAGCTATTTTGTTCGATTTTTATACATATTTTCGGGTCGTTTTTTGCTGGGAGAGCGGCGACACAACGCAACCGACTAAGGTGCAAAGAGTTATACCAACTACAGGTCCGAATAAAAAAGTGGGGGTTTGAGCACGGGACAATGAGCCACCGACCTTATAATAATGACAAAAAGAGCGGGAGACGAGGCTCGAACTCGCGACCAACAGCTTGGAAGGCTGTGACTCTACCAACTGAGTTACTCCCGCTTACGCTTATGCCATTCAACGACTTCTTAACTCCAGTTTATGGACTCAATATAATCTGTCATTCAATGGATGTAAATAGAAAAGGTCAGAGGTGGCACCACAGTTCTGCATTCCGCCATGAATACATGTTGGCTGGTAGCACCATCTTAAATGCCATGTCAGACTTAGGGTGATTGACAATAAGTTAGGACTACATTTTTGGGTCGACCTTTTTTAGGACTCTTCCACCTACTGGACTTAGCTTTGTTGAGAGTGACGAAATCACAACAAAACTTGACTTTAGCCGTGACAGGACTAACTTAACAACTGGTACAGCAACTGTGGCGGATCAGATTTGCAGGGAATGCGTCCTCAGGTTCTGAGCAAACAAGACCGTAACAATCGAGGTGTTCGAGGCGTGCGTAGTCCAACCGATATTCTATCAAATGGAGGTGTTCATGCTGGCCCATATAAGACGCCTGGATAAATCGGTGCAAGGAATGCCACATATTGCGCACTACGCACTTACGGTGTTTCCGATGGATAGTTTGCGGGCGTCTTATGTAGCAAAACCAGCGTTTTTCGGGTTTCTTACAGAATAACATAATCAACGATGGCGATCAGGAAGCGAAAGATGTCACTGGTTGATAATGTGACCGAGTACTATGCCGAACGTGCACCCGTGTATGACAAGACTGCCGGTTACGCAGATCCGGAAGCGGAAGAACTCCGCGTCCCCATCAAAGCCAGATATCGCCGTATGTTTGAGGGACACAAGGTGCTCGAAGTTGCCTGTGGCACCGGATATTGGACTCAGGTGATTGGTGAAGTGGCCGAGTCAGTTTTGGCCATCGACATTAATCCGTCGCTTGTTTCCGGTGGTGAGGACAGGTGCAAGCATCTGCCCAATGTGAAGTTCCAGATCGCCGACGCATACTCCATGCAAGGTGTTCCCACCGGCTTCACTGCCGCCCTGGGGATTTGGTGGTGGTCTCATATTCCCAAGGGTCAGATTCGGCCCTTTCTCTCGGCTCTGCACAGCAAGCTGAATCCCAGAGCTCTTGTCCTGTTTGTTGACCAGTTGCCCTACGACGGACATTTCAGAAGGCAGAATATCGAGGGCAATACCATCGAGCGGAGGTCTCTTCCGAACGGACGCTCGTTCGAGATCGTAAAGAATTTCCCCACAGCCGAAGAGGTCACGACTGTTCTTGACGATATCGCGGAGAACATCCAGTACATTGAGCGTCCTGAGGAGAAAAGCTGGAATGTGACCTACAACACGAAGGAATGATCACCAACAGAGCCATCGAGGCAACGTCCTAAAGGCCGCGCCTTATGGTAGACGTTAGGCAGTAAGGGCATAACATGACGGAACAAGATAATTCGTCATATTATGAAGGACATAGGATGGGAGGAGGATATACGAATCCGCACATACGGGACCTTGGGCAGCCGGTGGTCGTCCTGCATGGCGGCCTGGCCGCTGCTGGGGAAGCAGGCTACGTAAGTCAAGCCTTCTCGAGGCTTGACAATTGTCCATGTGTAATTCCACAGCGTCAAGTTGGAATAAATCGCCGGCTGTGCAGCGGGTAGTTTTTATGGTAGCGCCATTAAAGAAAGAGTCTCCTATCATGTTGAATCGAGGTCACAATG
>Ga0315555_1001261_pt1 | contig 18259 bp, 18 predicted proteins | sample SalMarSW160380MG_FD_202113 | JGI IMG/M metagenome (GOLD analysis project Ga0315555, IMG submission 202113) | Salt marsh sediment microbial communities from the Plum Island Ecosystem LTER, Massachusetts, United States - Salt Marsh Sediment SW1603-80 ... | reverse complement strand
ATGTCCCCCTTCTGGGGCGAGAAGGGGACAGACGACAAAGAAATGATAAAAGGGGAAAAGGATAAAGGACATATATCAGAGAAAATAATCTCACGCAGTGGCCGTGAGTTGAAGAGAAGGAGATAACAATGCCCAGGACCATTCAGGAGATAAACGAAAAGATCAAGGCGGGAAAGGCAGTGGTGGTGACCGCTGAGGAGATGACCGGTATCGCAAAAAAGAAGGGGGTCGAGAAGGCCTACCAAGAGGTGGATGTGGTGACCACCGGGACCTTCGGCCCCATGTGTTCGAGCGGTATGTATCTCAATATCGGCCATACCAAACCAAAGATAAAACTGGGGGGTGGTACGTGTCTCCTTAATGGCGTACCTGTCTATACGGGGATTGCCGCTGTAGATATTTTTTTGGGGGCTGCTCAAATCCCTGCGGACGATCCTCGCAATAAGATCCACCCCGGTGAGTTTTGCTATGGTGGGGGACATGTCATCGAGGAATTCGTCTCAGGTAAAGATATCGTGTTGGAGGCTTCTGCCTACGGAACGGATTGTTACCCCCGAAAAGAGCTCAAGAGCTGGCTGAATATTAAAGATGTGAATGAGGCGGTGCTCTTTAACTTGCGCAATGCCTATCAGAACTATAATGTAGCGGTGAATCTGTCAGATAAGGCCATTTACACGTATCTGGGGATCTTGAAGCCGAGGTTGGGAAACGCCAACTACTGCAGCGCCGGGGGGCTTTCACCCCTGTTGAATGACCCCCTCTACCGAACCATCGGCATCGGGACCAGGATATTTCTAGGCGGGGGGGTGGGGTTTGTTGCCTGGCAGGGGACTCAGCACAACCCCTCGGCCCCTCGGACGGAGCGCGAGGTGCCCACGAGGTCTGCGGGGACCCTCAGCGTGATCGGCGACCTCAAGGGGATGAGCCCACGCTACCTGAGGGGGGTGAGTATGTGCGGCTATGGGGCCAGCCTCGGCGTCGGCGTCGGTATCCCCATCCCCATCCTCGATGAGGAGATGGCCTTTTTTACCTCTGTCAGTGATGAAGATATACTGGCCCCCATTGTTGACTACAGCGAGGCCTATCCGCAGGCAAAACCGGATATCCTTGGGGAGGTCAGTTATAGGGAACTGAGGAGCGGCACGATCAGCATCGGTGACAAGACGGTCGCCACTGGTTCCATCTCCAGCTTGTCTCGGGCACGGGAGATCGCTCTGCTCTTAAAAGAGTGGATCGAGAAAGGGGAGTTCTTGCTGACTGAACCGGTAGAGCGGCTCCCGGGGAAAGAGTCGGGAATAACCTTCAAGGCTTTTCACGAGAGGCCGGTAGAGCAATAAAGGAGGCAGCGATGATTTCGCGGAGAGTAGTCTTACATTTTCCTTCAGAGTTGATCGATCAGCCCATCATCTCCAACACGGTCAAACGATACAACCTGGAGTTTAATATCCTCAAGGCCTCCATAGCCCCTCCTGAAGGAGGCCTCCTCGTTTTAGAACTGCAGGGGGGGAAGAAGGATGTCGGGGAGGCCCTCGATTATCTCAAGGAATTAAACATCAGAATCGAGAACTTGAGCAGGGATATTACCAGAAGGGATGATGCCTGTGTCCACTGTGGGGTCTGTGTGGCCATATGCCCTTCAGACGCCCTGGTGTTAAATGCAACGAATTGGGAGGTGGATTTCTTCGCCGATAAGTGTGTGGCCTGTGAACTCTGTGTCAAGGCGTGCCCCTATGCGGCCATGGAGGTGAGGCTGTAGTAACTGCTCGGGATACGGTGAGGTATCTTTGTAGGTGAGCGATACCTATTTTCATAACGGTCTGGAACGCGTAGAGAGGTAAGAATGGCAGAGGACGGCGCGGATACCTGGACGTCGCGTCTCAGTGAAGACGACCTCGTCAGATACGACCGCCAGATCCTGTACCCTGCTTTCGGCGAGGAGGGGCAGCGAAGGCTCAGGCAGGCCCATGTACTGATCGCCGGTGTTGGAGGACTGGGCTGTCCTGTCGCCATCTACCTTGTCTGCGCGGGGATAGGAAAACTGACGTTGGTGGATTCGGATGTTGTTGAGCTTTCCGACCTTAATCGCCAGATCCTACATGGGGAGTCAGATATCGGGGAGAGGAAGGTAATTTCAGCGGCGCGAAAGCTTGAAAAACTGAACTCGACGGTTGAGGTGAACGCAATCGCTGCGAAGATAACAGCGGAGAATTTCTTGGGGTTATTGCCGGGGGTCGACCTCGTTATGGATTGTATGGATACCATGGCGACGCGGTTCATTCTGAACGAAGGGTGTGTCACGGCAGGCATTCCGTTCATTCATGGAGGCATCTACGGTATGATGGGGGAGATTACGACCATCATACCGGGCCAGACCCCCTGCTTTGAGTGTGTTTTTCCCCGCGACGTTGAAGGGAAAGGCACGTTTCCCGTCTTTGGGTTCACCCCCGCCCTCATCGCCTCCCTGCAGGTCATGGAGGCGACAAAGCTCCTCGCAGGATTTGGCGAGCTCCTTGCGGGAAAGATGCTCTACGTGAGGGGAGAAGAGACGACATTTATGACCGTAGACCTTGAAAAGAACAAGGCATGCAGGGTCTGTGGGGGGATGTGATCATGAGCGCACGGATCGCCATGCACCCTTTTTTTGCTGAGCACGTCAGAGGAAAACAGGCGATAGAGATAGAGGGGAAAGATGTCGGGGAATGTCTTACCGCCTTGGTAGGACGATATCCCCCTGTCGAGAAAAAGTTGTTTGAAAAGAAGGACAAACTGCGAGGCTATCTGGATATTTATGTGAACGGAAAGAGCACTTTTCCCAACACACTCACTCATCCGATCAGTGATGGAGATGAGATACGGATTATTGTCTTTTGCGCGGGGGGATAAAAGTAATCAGCATCCTTCATTCATTACCAGCGATCATGTGAGGAGGGGGGATTAAATCTTATCCTAATAGGACGTCAGGAGAAAGATGCAATACGCTTCTGATATAACCCAGTTGATCGGTGCGACGCCGTTGGTCCGGATCAACCGCCTTGCGACGGGGCGAAATCTCGTGCTTGCTAAATTGGAGATGTTCAACCCCCTTGCTTCAGTGAAGGACAGGATTGGGTTGGCGATGATTGAGGCGGCCGAGCGCCAGGGGATTCTCAAGGCCGGGGATACGATTGTCGAGCCCACCAGCGGCAACACCGGTATCGCTCTGGCCTTTGTTTGCGCGGCGCGGGGTTATAAGCTCATCCTCACCATGCCCGAGAGTATGAGCATCGAGAGAAGGAAGATCCTCCGCATACTGGGGGCGGAGATAGTCTTGACGCCGGCACAGGATGGCATGCAAGGGGCGGTGAAGAAAGCAGAGGAGATGAGTAAAGAGCTCAAGGTCTTTATGCCGCAGCAATTCGGGAATCCGGCCAACCCGGCCGCTCACCGCTGCGGCACTGCTGAGGAAATCTGGGGGGCGAGCGATGGCGGTGTGGATTGTTTTGTAGCCGGGGTCGGTACGGGAGGTACCATTACCGGGGTGGGGGGTATGCTCAAGGAGCGGAAGCCGGAGATAACGATAGTGGCTGTCGAGCCTGCGGAGAGCCCGGTGCTTTCCGGGGGGTCTCCGGGGAGTCACGGGATCCAGGGGATCGGGGCAGGATTTGTTCCTGCTGTCTTGGATGCTGGGCTCATCGATCGCATCATCCAGGTGAAGACCGAAGAGGCCAAAGAAATGGCAGGGAGGCTGGCGCGGGAGGAGGGAATTTTTGTCGGCATCTCGTCGGGGGCTGCGATGGTGGCCGCACAGCAGATAGATAACGAAGCGAAAGGCAAGACGATCGTCGTCGTCTTTCCGGACACAGGTGAGCGATATTTGTCTCTCTTAGAGGAGTAGAAATGTTTCAACGGATCAGAGAGGATATCCGGATGGTTTTTGATAGGGACCCTGCGGCCAGGGGCGTCGGGGAAGTCATCTGCTGCTATCCTGGGCTGCATGCGATCTGGCTCCATCGTGTCGCCCATGCGCTCTGGAGGAAAAGGTTCCGTTTTTTCGCTCGCCTTTTGTCTCACGTCAATCGCCTCTTCACCGGCGTAGAGATTCATCCCGGGGCCCATATCGGAAGGAGGTTCTTTATCGACCACGGTGCCGGTGTGGTCATCGGTGAGACCTCTGAAATCGGAGACGACGTGACGATCTACCAAGGGGTGGTCTTTGGTGGAGTCTCGTTGAAAAAAGGAAAACGACACCCCACTATAGGTAACAACGTAGTCATCGGTGCCGGCGGGATCGTCCTCGGCCCGGTCGTCATAGGTGATGGATGCCAAATAGGAGCGGGATCTGTTGTTGTGACGGATATCCCCCCCTGTACCACGGCGATAGGGATTCCAGCAAAACCGGCAGGGAAACATCAAATCAAGGAGTCTGTGGACCTTAACCATCACCTGATGCCAGACCCTGTCAAAGAGGTCTTGGACCGGCTGATGAGGAGAATAGAGAAGCTTGAGAAAAAAATAGATGGGCTGGGTGAGGCGGAAAAGGGAAGGGGGGTGACCACGCTCAAGACAACGGGGAGAAAGCGCTGAGAGGGCTGGGCTCAAGGTGGTCATGGACAGATGTATTTACAAGACGTTACAGGCGCGGGGAGGGTAGGTGATCGGGGCGCTGGAAGAGTATCTGAGAAGGCTCGGTGGGGTGGCCATCGCCTATTCAGGGGGTGTAGACTCCACCTTCCTCCTGGCCATAAGCGCTAGTATCTTGGGTCAAGAAAGGGTAGTTGCCCTGACCATTCAGTCCCCCCTGACTCCTCCGTGGGAGCTCGACTTTGCCCGCGATTTCTGCCACACCAGGGGTATCCAGCACCTCCTCCTGGACGGCTCTTTTGTCCTGGACGACGAGCGCATTACGGCCAACCCTTCTGAGCGGTGTTATTTCTGCAAGAAAAAACTCCTTGAGACTATGCTGCAGGAGAAAGCTGCAGATCAGTCCCTTCTCACCGGGACCAATGCCAGCGATGAATCTGATTTTCGTCCCGGCATGAGGGCCGAAGAGGAGATGGGTATCCTCACCCCTCTACGAAAGCTGGGGTTTACCAAAGAGGCGATTCGGGAATACTCACAGAGGTATGGCATACCGGGGTTTGAGAGGGCGCCTGCTGCCTGCTTTGCCACCAGGATCCCCGCTGGAGAGCCCATTACCCAGGGAAAGGTGAGGATGATCGCAGAGGCCGAGATCTTTCTGCGCAATCTGGGGCTCGAATTGGTCCGGGTCCGCTTGCTCTCAAGGGATACCGCGAGTATCGAGGTGGCCAAAGAGGAGGACAAGAGGATCCTCGACCTCCGCGAGGAGATTTTACGCCAATTTGGCGAGATAGGGTTTCGGGGGGTGGCCCTCGACTTGGAGGGGTATCGACAGGGTAAGCTCAATGTGGACCGCCCATAAGGGTTAAAGAAAACACAGGGGGCATCCAGGTGGAAGAAGTAATCCACCGTACCTCTTTAAAACGTGTGGAAAAATCGCTTGAAAAGTGCCTGATGTCTCTATTTTTACAGGGAAATAATTAATTGCCTAATATTAAAGCATTAAAAAAGTTAAATAAAAATAAATGCTTACATAAATTTTAATCTAAGGAACACAATAATTCTAACAGCGGACCTTTACCCTTTAGTTATGCACAACTTTTCCATATTGTTCCATCGTAGACCTTGTGAACCACCTTGTGCGAACCTGTATTAACCACCCCTTTCGCCTATATTTTTCTATACTTTGTATATTATTTTCTCTTTATGTATCATAAAATTATGATGAATTGGATTTAATTTTTATGATGGTTATGTTGCCTGAAGGGTCGTCATCCATGCAGACATGGTGAACAACGGTTTCTGGGGGTCTCCCCCCTAACGGCCTTGCGCTTGTCGCGGCGGGGGCGCTATGATATGTGTATGATGTGTTGTTAACAATGCAAACTGAGGCGATGAAACAAAGGGGAATGTTATGATCCTTTTTTTACTTACCTTTTTTCTCCTTTATGGTGCGTTACACCTGTACGTATTCCTCAAGATCAAGTGGGCCTTCGCGTTGGGGGCGGAGGTCACCATCGTCCTCGTACTCTTTATGGCCCTCATGGTCTGTGCACCGTTTCTGGTACGCGTATCGGAGAGACACGGACTGGAGTTTTTCGCCCGCCTCCTGTCGTATATCGGATATACCTGGTTGGGCTTGATATTCTTCTTCTTCGCCTCATCGCTCTGCGTCGATCTCTATCGCCTCGTCGTCTCTGTCTGCGGGATCGTGCTACGGACGAACCTCTCTTTCCTCACTCCCTCACCCCGCCTTGCTTTTTCCATCCCCTTCCTGGTCGCGGTAGTCATCGCGACATACGGTTCGTTTGAGGCACTATCCATCCGCAGCGAAGAGGTGACCATCAAGAGTATAAAGGTCCCTAAGGCGGTCGGTACTTTTACCATCGTACAGATCTCCGATGTCCATCTGGGATTGATTGTGCGGAGAGGCCGGTTGACCCGTATGCTCAACGAGGTGAAGCGGGCGGCGCCCGATATCCTGGTTTCCACCGGGGACCTGGTTGATGGTCAGATCGACAACCTCAGGGACCTCGCCGAACCCTTGAGGGACGTCCCTACCCCCTATGGTAAATTCGCCGTGACTGGAAATCACGAATTTTATGCCGGTCTTGATCAGGCACTGCCTTTCACAAAGGAGGCGGGTTTTACCATGCTGCGGGGGGAGATCCGGGATGTGGCAGGTTTTGTGACGATTGCCGGCGTTGATGACCCAGCGGGGAAACGCCTCGGTCTGTTTCGCGGCCCTTCAGAGGGGAAACTCCTTGCAGAAGTTCCCTCTGAGCGCTTTACGCTCCTCCTGAAGCACCGGCCGGTGATAGAGAACGAGGCGCTGGGCCTCTTCGACCTGCAGCTTTCGGGGCACACCCATAAAGGCCAGATATTCCCCTTCAATTACCTTGTCAAGCTCTTTTTCCCCCACGACGCGGGGTTGGTGCGCCTGTCCCACCATTCATTCCTTTATGTAAACAGAGGGAGCGGCACCTGGGGGCCGCCCATGCGCTTTCTTGCCCCTCCAGAGGTAACCATCATTCACCTTGTCCACGATGAAGGCGGGTAATTGGGGATGTGGTATGTAAAAAGGAGATGGTTCCCCTGAGCCCGCGCTTAGTTTCTGCGGACGAGGTGGGCGACCGCCTTTTCCAAGCCATCGAGGGTGAGCTCAAACATAGGGAATATATTACGGATGACACCGATGGTGCGCGTATAGTTCCACTCAGCGGCGGGAACGGGGTTTAACCACACGGCATGGGGAAAGGTCGCGGCGATGAAGTGCAGACGCCCAAGGCTCGCTTGTCCCGATCGCTCGCCAAAATAGATAGAACCATTCTCGCCCATCAGTTCATAGGGGGCCATACTGGCATCGCCGACGATGACAAACCTGGTTTCCGGATCCAGCCGTACTAATTCCTCGACCGGAAAGGGTTTGTGGTGGCGGGTCGGATCTTCCCAGAGATATCGATAGATGGTGTTATGAAAATAGTAATTCTTGAGATCCTTGAACTGCGATCGGGCGTAGTCGAAGAGGGTTTGCACCACCGGGACGTAGGGGTCCATGGACCATCCCCCGTTGTCGATAGCCAGGATGACCTTGAGCCGATCCTTGAGGCTCCGATCGAAGACGATCTCTATCTCTCCGGCGTTTTTGACGGTCTGATAAATAGTTGTGTCTATGTTGATTTTGTCCTTGGGACCCACGGGGATCATATTCCTCAGTCGCTTCAAGGCCTCACCCATCTGAGACTGGGTCAGGGGGACTTCCTGGGAGTAATCCCGATACCGCCTGTCCATGGCCACCTTGACGGCGGACTTATTCCTGGATATCCCCCCCACCCTCATACCGTCGGGGTGGTACCCGGAGTGTCCCACCGGTGAGGTCCCGCCGGTGCCGATCCAACGGTCTCCACCATGATGGGCCTCGGTTTGTTCCTTGAGGCGTTCGAGAAAGTATTCGATGAGTTCATCAGGGCTTAATTTCCCCAGTTCCGATTCATTGATGCCCAGGAGATCAGCGAGCTGACGGGGCTCCTTCAGCCATTCTTCGAGGAGGGCCCTAGCAATCTCCGACAGCTCTACGTCATCGGGTTCCTGGAGTTCGACCCCCTGAAACCGATGGGCAAAGACCCGGTCGTAGAGGTCGAAATACCGCTCACTCTTCACCAGGATGGAGCGGGCCGCGGTGTACAGATCATTGACCGAGTTGATGAGCCCCATGCTCAGGGCCTTGTGCAGCCGCAGGAAGGCGGTGGGGGTGACCGGTACACCCACCTCGCGCAGGGTATAAAAGAAATCGACAAACATCCTTCGCCCTAGATCTTGAAGTTGGCCACCGTCTTTTGGGCCGTGGCGTAATCGGGGCTCTTCTTGAATAGGACCCCCAGATACGGGATGTTCCCCTTGATCAGGTCCTTGACCCGAAAGTCGGGGTCGGCCCGCAGGGCCCTGATCCAGTTGATGAGCTCCCTCGTGGCGGGTTTTTTCTCCACCTCCCTGATCTCCCGCAGGCGGTAGAAGGCCTGCACGGCGCTGTTGAGGAGCTCCTTGTCGATATCGGGGAAGTGGACCCGGACGATGTCCTTCATCATATCGGGCTCGGGAAAGGCGATGTGGTGGAAGTTACAGCGCCCGAGGAAGGGATCGGAGAGGTCTTTCTTGGCATTCGACGTGATGACCACGATCGGTCGGTTTTTTGCCGTGACGGTCTTGTCGATTTCGATGATGTCGAACTGCATCTGGTCCAGGATGTCGAGCATGTCGTCCTGAAAATCGGTATCGGCCTTGTCGATCTCATCGATGAGGAGCACGACCCGTTCATCCGAAACGAAGGACTGCCCTATCTTGCCCATTTTGATGTACTCCTCGATGTTGCTGACATCCCTTTGGGAGTCCCCGAAGCGGCTGTCGTTAAGTCTGGTCAGGGTATCATATTGGTAGAGGGTATCGATGAGCTTCATGCTTGATTTGACGTTCAAGACGATGAGCCTCATGGCGAGGGCCTCGGCAATGGCATAGGCCAGCATGGTCTTGCCGGTGCCGGGCTCGCCCTTGAGCAGGAGGGGCATCTCCAGGGCCATGGAGATATTGACGATCTCGGCCAGCTCGTCGTCCAGTACGTATTGCGATGCACCGCAAAATTTTCTCAATTCGTTTTTCTGATTCATCGTGTCGCTCCTTGAAGGCATGGTGTGTTTTCACTTCGCGTGAAACAGTGAGATATCCCATCGCAGGTTTTTATGCCTTGAGTATATCCATTATCCGTCCATTATTCAAGGGGGCCCCCTTTCTTCTCCCGGGCACTCATACGTGATACAATGGAAGGCGGGATCGATCAAGAGAGGACACGGGCGAATGAAATAATGATGAGCGGGATCACAGGGATGCACCATGCCGCGGGTATCGGCGATCATCACCACCTATAACCGGAGGGCATTTGTACAGGAGGCGGTGGACTCCGTCCTCGCCCAGTCTTATGGTGATTGGGAGTTGATCGTGGTGGACGATGGCTCGACGGACGGCACGGCGGAGGCCCTGGAACAATATGGGGAGAGACTACGGTATATCTTCCAGGAGAACGGGGGGGCCAGTGCGGCCCGCAACCGGGGGCTCGAACTCGCGGGGGGAGAATTCGTCGCCTTCCTCGATTCCGATGACCTCTGGCTGCCACGAAAGCTGCAGGTGCAGGTCGCCTGTATGGATGGGCATTCCGATTGCCAGATCTGCTACACCGATGAGATCTGGATCAGGCGCGGGCACCGCGTTAATCCCAAAAAGAGACACGCCAAATATTCGGGGGAGATCTATCCCCACTGCCTCCCCCTCTGTATCATCAGCCCCTCCTCGGCCCTCATGAGGAGAGGTCTTTTCAAGGAAGTGGGGGCATTTGATCCCGCGCTCCCCGTCTGTGAGGACTACGACCTCTGGTTGCGGGTGGCAGCACGTTTTCCGGTCTTCTGCATACCCGAGAGGCTGATCGTCAAGAGGGGGGGGCATCCGGACCAGCTCTCCCAGAGCCGCTGGGGGAACGACCGGTATCGGGTGACGGCCCTGGTGAAGATATTGGAGAGCGGTGTCTTGCCCCCCCAGCAGCGTGAACTCACCATCGAGGAGCTGCGCCGGAAGTGCCGCATCCTCATCACCGGCTATGGCAAGAGAGGAAATAAGGTTGAGGCAGCGGGATATCAGGAGATCGCGGAGCGCTATTCACGCTGAGGCCTTTTTCCTCCTTGACTCACGGTATTCTTTTCCCTATAAGATGAAGGAGATTGGTACTGTACCGAGCGTCGAAAGGTAGGCGTTACGAAGAATACGGCCATCATATTGGGAGGGGGTAGGGGCAAACGGTTTAAGGGGGAGACTCCCAAACAGTTCCTCCCTCTAGCGGGACGGCCCATGATCGTCCGCACCGTGGAGGCCTTTGAGCGATCACCCTCCATCGATGCCATCGTCGTAGTGATTCCCGCAGGGTGGGAACAACGGTGTATAGAAGAATTCAGGCCCTATGGCTTTACCAAAACACAGGGGATTATCGCCGGAGGGGAGACCAGACAGCTTTCCTGCTGGCAGGCCCTGCAATATCTTAAGGAGGACCCTCCACACATCTGCGTCGTCCATGATGCGGCCCGCCCCCTGGTGACCGAAACGATGATCGATGCCGCTGTTGGAGAAGGCGCTCAAGGGATGACCTTCGGCCTGCGGGCAGTGGAGACCATTGCGGAGTGCCGCGATGGGGTGATCACAAGGGTCCTGCCGCGGGAGGATCTGCATCAGGTTCAGACCCCCCAGGCATTTCCTTTTAAAATCTTGTGGGATGCCCATTGTCGGGCCTTGGAGGCCGGTATCACGGATGCCAGCGATGACGCCGGGCTTGTGCTCCAGGCGGGCAATCGGGTAACGGTGCTTACAGGAGACCCGCGCAACATAAAGATCACCGGTCCAGATGATTTGAATCTGGTACAGCACCTCATACGAAACGGGTAACCTTTACTTTGCCCCCCCATTTTGCTACCATTTTCGAGGCTCGGAGACCTTCAGAATGTCGGATTACACCCCCGTCATAAAGCAGTACCTGCGCATCAAGGGAGAATACCAAGATTGTATCCTCTTCTTCCGCATGGGGGATTTCTACGAGATGTTCTTCGATGACGCCAAGGTCGCCTCCAAAACCTTGGAGATCACCCTTACCTCCAGGGAGCGGGGGGAAAAGGAGCGGATCCCCCTGTGCGGCGTGCCCTGCCGTGCAGCCGCACCGTACCTAACCAAGCTGATCGAGAAGGGATATAAAGTCGCCATCTGCGAGCAAGTGGGGGATGCCAGGGGATCTCAGGGGTTGGTGAAGCGGGAGGTGACTCAGGTGATCACCCCGGGGATGGTAGTGGAGGGTGATTCGCTTCGGGCGAAGGAGAACAACTTTCTGATGAGCCTCTGCCGGGGGCAAGGGGGGTATGGGCTTGTCTTCTTGGACCTCTCCACAGGCGAGTTCAAGGGGTGCCCGATTACAGATGAGGACCTGGTGATAGGGGAGGTGGCAAAGAACAGGCCCCGGGAGATGGTGATCCCCGAGGGGTTACAGGGTGCGGAGAAAGTTCTGACGGATCTGCAGCGGGAGTTTCCCTCCCTCCTGGTGAACACCCTCCCTGATTCCTCCTTTGGGGAGGAGGCCGATACCGGCCCCCTAGAGAAACTGAGGAAGGATCTCATCCCTTCATGGGTGGTGGATGAGCCTCGCCGCGCCGCCCGCGCCGCCCTCCGGTATGTCCACGAGACCCAGAAGGTCGATGTCGGGCATATCAAACCCCTTTCCGCATATCGGATCGAGGACTACCTGATCCTCGACGAGACGACGCAGCGCAACCTCGAGCTGTTCACCTCGCTGGGGTGGAGGGGGAAGCGGGGGACCTTCATAGAGGTGGTGGATGAAACGATCACCGCCATGGGGGGGAGGCGGATCAGGGAGTGGCTCTCCTATCCCCTCGTTGATTGTGAACGGATCGAGCAGCGGCTGGAGGCCGTTGCCCAGTTCAAGGAGGCATCGCTGGTGCGGGCCGATCTGAGAGAGCTCCTCGAGGAGGTCTATGACCTGGAGCGGCTCAACGCCAGGGTGGTTATGGAAAAGGCAAACCCCCGAGATATGGTAGCCCTCAAGGCCAGCGTAAAGGCGGTGCCTCGGATCAAGGAGGCGTTGGCGGGAATCACGGCCCCCCTGGTGCAAGAGATCACGGGTGATTTAGATGAGCTCGATGAGGTGGCCGGATGGATAGCAGATGCCATCGCCCCCAATCCCCCCATTACCCTTACCGAGGGGGGGATTATCAAGGATGGATACAACCAGGAACTCGATGAACTGAGGGGGATGAGCCGAGCGGGCAAGGGATGGATCGCCAACTTAGAGGCTCAGGAACGCCAGCGTACCGGCATCTCCTCTTTAAAAGTACGGTACAATCAGGTCTTCGGTTACTACATCGAGGTTACCAAGTCCAACCTGGAGCTGGTCCCGGTGGACTATATACGCAAGCAGACCTTGACGAATGCCGAGCGCTTCATCACGCCGCAGCTCAAGGAATACGAGGACAAGGTCCTGGGGGCCGAGGAGCGGATCAAGGCCTTGGAGCACGAGCTCTTTCGGCTCCTGAGGGAACGGGTAGGGGGGGAGAACCGCCGGGTTCAAGGGACCGCCGCCGCCCTGGGGTCCCTCGATGCCCTTCTTTCCCTGGCCGAGGTGGCGGACAGGCATGGATACCACAGGCCTCAGATTACGGACGGGGACGAGATCGTCATCGTCGAGGGACGGCATCCGGTCATCGAACGAATGGATCATCTCGAGCCCTTTGTCCCCAATGACGCCCGCTTGGACTGCCGTGACAACCAACTGCTCATCATCACCGGCCCCAATATGGCGGGCAAATCCACCTATCTCAGACAGATCGCCCTCATCTGTCTTATGGCCCAGATGGGGGGGTTTGTGTCCGCTCGGGAGGCAACCATCGGCGTGGTTGACAGGATTTTTACCCGGGTAGGGGCCTCGGACAATCTGGCCATGGGTGAAAGCACCTTCATGGTTGAGATGAGGGAGACGGCCGATATCGTGCGGGAGGCCACCCCCCGGAGCTTGGTGGTCTTGGACGAGATAGGAAGGGGCACCAGCACCTTCGACGGTCTCAGTATCGCGTGGGCGGTGGCGGAATACCTCCACGATAACAAGGGTCCCAAGACCCTCTTTGCCACCCACTACCACGAGCTTACTGAGCTGGCCATGACCAAGCCGCGAGTAAAGAACTACAATGTGGCGATCAGTGAATGGAACGGGGAAATCATCTTTCTTCGCAGGATCGTAGAGGGGGGGGCGAGCCGTAGCTACGGCATCCAGGTGGCCAGGCTCGCCGGCCTCCCCGAGGACGTGGTGGCTCGAGCCAGAGAGGTCCTTGCCAATCTGGAAAAGGGGGAGTTGGATGAGTCAGGCCTGCCGAGACTGGCCCATGCCAAAGCGGCGGGGAGGGGACAAACAAGGGATCAACTAAACCTCTTCGGGGTAGGGGACGGCCAAGTATATCGTGAGCTCAAAGAGGTCGATCCTAATCGCTTGACGCCTCTGGAGGCTATGGAGCTCCTCTATCACTGGAAAAAGATGATGGAAGAGGAACATTGAAAGCGCCGGATTTTGCCCTGGCCAGAAGGCGGATGGTGCAAGAGCAGCTGGTGGCCAGGGGCATAAAGGATACGCGAATCCTCGACGCCATGAGGAAGGTCCCCCGGCACCTCTTTGTGGAAGAGGGGCTGTGGCATCAGGCCTATGGAGATTTCCCCCTCCCGATCGGCGAGGGACAGACTATCTCTCAGCCCTACATCGTCGCCTTGATGACCGAGGCCTTGCATTTGAGAGGTGGCGAGAAGATCTTGGAGATCGGGACCGGCTCCGGATATCAGGCCGCCGTCTTGGCGGAGTTGACAAAGCAGGTCCTTTCCATCGAGAGAATAGGGCCTATAGCATCCAAGGCCAGAAAGATTTTGGATGAATTGGGCTATGCCAATGTCCTCATCCAGGTGTCTGATGGGACGCATGGGTGGAAGGAGGAGGCCCCCTTTGAGGGCATCATCGTGACCGCCGGGGCCCCCGAGATTCCATCCACTCTCGTAGCGCAGTTGGGGATGACGGGTAGACTGGTGATACCGGTGGGGGATGAATATTCCCAAACCCTCTTCACGGTGGTGAAAAAGGAGAAGGGATACAAAAAAAAGGATTTGGGCGGCGTTCGGTTTGTGAAATTGATCGGGGAGCATGGGTGGAAGGCGGATTGATAGTGAGGCAGATAGGGGTCATCGGCGGTGCTGCGTGTTCCCCTGAGATCTACGAGATCGCCCGGGAGGTGGGGGGTGAGATCGCAAAAAACGGCTTCTCCTTGGTGTGCGGTGGGCTCACAGGGGTAATGGAGGCGGCGTGTCGGGGTGCCCGGGACGCGGGGGGGACCACCATCGGTATTCTCCCCACCACGAATAAGAGGGATGCCAACCCGTACTTGGATGTCGTTATCCCAACGGGTTTGGGACACGCCCGCAACGTCCTCGTGGTCCTTGCCTCGGATGCCCTGGTCGCCGTTGATGGCGAAACCGGGACCCTTTCGGAGATCGCCATCGCCCTCAAGGTGGGGAAGCCCATCGTAGGGATCCGGACCTGGGAGCTGGAGGGGAGGGTCCCTCTGGCAGGAGGGGGGCGGGAATCAGTGGCCATGCTTATGGATATGCTCCGGTGATGCGGTTTTTGAAGACAGACCAGGGTGCCTCGCGAAGAAATGTGGGGCGGTATATTGTATTACTACTCATTATACTTTTTGCCGTTTCCTTTGGATGTCGGCATCCGAGGGGTGTCGTCAGGGGACAGCGCGGCGTCTATCATACCGTAAAGCGCCATCAGACCCTGTGGCGGATCTGCAAGACCTATGGAGTGAATATGGACAAGGTGGCCAGGATCAACGGGATCAAGGACAAGAGCAAAATAGAGGTGGCTCAGCGAATCTTCATCCCCGGTGCCACCAAGATCCTCAAGGTGGATATCTATGTAGAAGATGTCACCGCGCGAGAGAGATCTACCACAGTCCGATATGAAAAGGGGCGGTTTATCTGGCCGGTTGAAGGGACGATAACGGCCCGGTTCGGTACGAATGAAAAAAGGAGGCACAATGGTATCGATGTCTCTGCGCCGGTAGGCACCCCCATCAGGGCAGCGGACAGCGGCAGAGTGGTGTACAGCGATAATAAAATGAAGGGGTATGGGAACCTCATTATTATCGAGCACAAAGATAAATTTTTTACCATCTATGCCCATAACAAGGAGAATATGGTCACGGAAGAGACGGCGGTCAAACGGGGAGATATCATCGCCCAGGTCGGCCGGACTGGAAACGCGACAGGGCCGCACCTCCATTTTGAGATCCGCAAGGGGAGCAAACCCTTGGATCCCCTTCTTTTTTTGCCTTAGATAAAAGGATAATCATGCAGGAAAAGGATGATACCGTAAGGCAAGAAGAAGAGGAGTTCGCTCCTGGAGACGCATCTCTCGATTCCCTTCGCATGTACTTCCAAGACCTCCGGACTTCCAAGCTCCTCACCCCCGAGGAAGAACAGGAGCTTGCCCGACGTATCGCGCAGGGGGACGACGCGGCTCGCAAGAGGATGATTGAGTCCAATCTGCGGTTGGTCGTCAAGCTGGCCAAGCGCTATATGGGACAAGGCCTTCCTCTTTTGGACTTGATCGAAGAGGGGAATATCGGGCTTATCAAGGCGGTAGAGAGATTTAAGACGGAGAAAGGATGTCGGTTTTCCACGTATGCCGTCCTCTGGATCAGGCAGTCCATTGAACGGGCATTGGTACGGCAGAGCAGGACCGTCAGGCTTCCCGCCCATGTGGTCGGCGATCTGAAGAGGATGATTCGTATTACGAGATCTTTAACCCAACGGTTAGGGAGAGAGCCCCTCTTTGAGGAATTGACAAAGGAGATGGGGGTGGACTCGGACTATCTGAGCCGTTTGATGATGGCCGTGCGTAAGGCTACCTCCATCGAGTCACCGTTGGATGAAGACGGCCACTATCATTTGGCGGATGTCCTTTCGGAGGAAGGGCAGCCCGGTCCTTTTTCCGTCACCGAACAGCTCGAGCTCGTTAAATTGGTCAGCTCTTGGTTGGAACTCCTTTCTCCGACGGAGAAGGCGGTGATCAAACTCCGCTTCGGGCTACGGGATGGTGAACCCAAGACCTTGGAGGCCATCGGCGAAATGTTTGGGGTTACCCGGGAGCGCATCCGGCAGATCGAGGCCAAGGCCCTGCAGCACCTGCGCAGGGTGATGGACCAGAAAGATTTGATTCTGCTTCCATAAAACCATAGTGTGGGGCGGGATTAAACCCCTTCTAAACGTCCTCCCTCACCTTGACACCGTTGCGTGATGGTGTTAAAGATGGGGAAACATCCCAGCGGAGGCCCTCGTAGCTCAGGCGGATAGAGCACAGGATTCCTAATCCTGGTGCCGCAGGTTCGAATCCTGCCGGGGGCGCCAGCATGTCATCAGCGAGCCAAGCGGCTCGTACTCACCTGTCTTATTTTACGATATTTGGATAGTTCGATGAAACGGTGTGAGGGGGTGACGAGACGTGGTGGGCAGCGCGCACAGTAATGGGTTCCTTTTCCTTCTGAGCTCCGTTTTGTATTGTCAGTTCCTTTTTTGCCACTAAGGTCATGACGTCGTCGTATTCGTTGTGTTCTATTACAAAATCCCTCAGAAGTGTAAGTTCATGTTGGTCGAAGGTATCTCGACATCCTTGTAAAATCCGCTCTACACTTTCGCTGCCGAATGTAAAAAAGGAGATTAAGGGGGTTTCCCCTTCGGTTGACTCTTCGAGGGTATCCGGATCGATCCTTTCTGCCTCCTGGTGAATCGCGTCAATAAAGTGATTCAGCTTTTCTTCAGTTATAGAAGAGATTTGTTCCGCCATCATTTGTTTTTTTATGGCCTCTGTCTGGACACGTACTTTACCATTGGTGAGCACAATGCTCCCGTCGATAATTTCATAGGTCAGGGGGTCATTGATTTTCGCCCGCCATCGCTTGATCAAAAAGCGCCGCTTGCCGTTGGTGGCCATAAAATAGGAAGACTTGAGGGGGTCTGAGTACGGTTTTTCGCTGAGGGAAGGGGTGAGGGGGATCAATTGCTCGGTTTTATGCTCCTTGTGTTTTTCTAAAAAAATTTCTCTTTCCTTACCCTCTTGTTCCTCGATTTCTCCGTTATGCCAGGTATAGTGAGGACAATGGTCCCATTCCGTCATATTGATGATTTTATTGCAGTCGATGCAGCGGATCAATATTCCTCTCATTGCTTTTTCAGCTCCTTCGTAAGTATGGTGACCAGTTCCTTGTCAAAGTGGGAGCCGGCATTCCGTTGCAGTTCGAGCAAGGCCTTGTCTTTGTTCAACGAAGCCTTCTGGGGCCTTCTCGTAGTGAGGTTATCATAGTAATCTGCGGTGGCTATAATTCGGGCGAAGAGGGGTATCTGATCCCCCTTGATGCCTTCTGGGTAACCCTCTCCATCCATTCTTTCGTGGTGATACTTGATGCCTGCGACCACCGCTTCGGATAGCTTCAAGGGGGTTACCAGTTGTGCCCCCTTGAGGGTGTGCTTACTCTTCTCAGCCACCGTGTCCTCATCCCCAGAACCGTTTTTAGCGCTCATGCCTACTTTTCCGATATCGTGCAGGTAGGCGCTGGTTTGGAGGTCTGTTGTATCGGCGTGGGAAAGGCCCAGCCCTTCGGCTATGAGGGTGGCGTAATGACTGACCCTTTCCGAATGACCTTTTGTGTAGGGATCATTGCTTTCCAAGGTGGAAGTCAGTACCTTGACAAATTCCAGATAGCCCTCGCTTTTGGCAGGTTGGTAGAACTCATCCACCTTGTTCAGGAAGTGAGAGATGTGTTTATACATCTTGATGGGTGATTTACGTTCTTTTTCTACTTCCCTCAAAAATTCCTGTACCCTGAGGCTCAACTCTCTCCTCTCGAGGCACCTTTTGACTGTGGAAAGGATGTCGGACACATTGAAGGGTTTTAGGATATAATCGAAGACGTTGTATTTTATGGCCTCCACCGCCGATTTGAGCGTCCCGTAACCGGTAATAATGACGACCTCGATGGTGGGGTCGTATTCTTTTATCAGCTTCAGTACT
>Ga0315555_1001259_pt1 | contig 18276 bp, 13 predicted proteins | sample SalMarSW160380MG_FD_202113 | JGI IMG/M metagenome (GOLD analysis project Ga0315555, IMG submission 202113) | Salt marsh sediment microbial communities from the Plum Island Ecosystem LTER, Massachusetts, United States - Salt Marsh Sediment SW1603-80 ... | reverse complement strand
ACATTTTGTTGAAATTTACAGAAAGAGATCCAAAATAAAATGTTTTTTTTAACTTCCGATGCAATGAAAATCTCATTTTTAGAATATCCATTACATTATAATACAGAAGTAATAAGATAAAAAGGATTAAGGTGAAAAGAGAAAAAACAAGAGGAAATTTTCTAAACAAAAGTTAAATTTTTAAAAGGATTTTAAACACTACAAACCGTAATAAATTGAAAATGAAAATTCATTAACCTGGTTGTCCTTAAATGAACCGTCTGACAGTTCATGTGATTCCATGTTTACCCTAAACCGTAACTCAAAATTTAATTCGTGAATTAACTCATATTTCAAGTTCAAACCGATGTATTTGTAATAGTTCTTTAGTCCGAATAGGAATGGAGGCTGCGGATTTATATATGCTCTGCTATAATCATTGCTTCCCTTCCGGATATATTCTCCCCATGCAGTTGCTTGAAGTCCCCGTAAAAATCTATAATTCAATTCAAGGTAGATAAGATCCGAATTCTGCCCAATCCAGTCACCCATCAAGTAAGACGAATTAGTGTAAGTCTGAGCCGGATCATGATGTCCGTAAACAAAAGGATTAATTCTAGTATACTCAGCTGTGAATGTAAAATTATCTATAGGTATATCAACGGAAGATAATCCGATTGTGTACCCCAGCTGGGTTCTTAAATCTTTACTATTAAGAGAATTTACGACTGTTTGCCCGTCAACAAATAGAGTTCCGTTAAATCCTTTTAGTGTTAATTCATCAATAAAGAGAGTTCCGTAAAGATGCGTATTTTTCAAATGATTTCTTGAGCTGACCGAAAAAAATATTTGAGAATTGGCATCACCGGGTTTATCATGCCTATTGCTTAGAAAATCATCTGCATAATAGTAAAACATAAAAGGCATTAAATAAACCAGTTCAAGTTTATCGCTGTAAACAACAGATTCACCAAGAGAAATATCCAAACCCTTCAAAGGTGTAACAACAACCGAATGCCATGCAAAATATTTGTTTATATAAATGTCTCTTTTATATTGTTCAAGTTTTGCAGAATCAATTACATTTGATGAAAGGAACGCATGGAAATAATAAAACTTAAACCACTTAACAGGATTTAGCTGGAGCTTTACAAATGGAAAAGATGGAGCTTTATTTGATAAAACCAGATTTCCGCTTTTTGCATAACCGTATTCAATAAAATCTTTGGCGACCACCGCATTTCCCCAGCTCCAATCAAAAGATACTGAAGATTTAACTTCGCTGTAATCTATGTCATCGCCAGGAAAATAAACGACAGGAATTATCCCGGTTTCAGGCGTAAAGTTTTTCTTAATATCTATACTAGTGCCATGCTCATTATTTGTTCTAAAATCCATGCTTATCCCGATGAAATCCGAGAAATATCCATAAGCATACATACCCATCCAAGAATGTATATTCCGGTTTTTTTCCGGAAAGCTCATCTCGTACCCGATTATAGGGCTGACATTTAATTTAAATTTTTTATCGCTGTAGGAAAAAAGCCGAAATCGTCCTGCACTATCTTGTCCAAAAAAGCTTAAATATTTTTTGTTCTCATTTCTCTTATCAAATCCCTGGATTTCTAAAAAATAATCTTTTTTATAAAATTCGAGTTCTTCCTTTTCCAAATTATTAAGCATCTGAATTTTGCTTTCAGCCTCAATTAATTTTTTTGCAACATATTTTCTTGATAAAGGTTTTACAAGGTCATCAAATTCAATTATTCCTTTAAGACTAAGCCTGTCTAAAAATGAATAGACATCCTTATAGAGCGGTTCATATACTATTTGAGCTTTTAATGTATATGATACAATGAGTATCCCAAAAAATATTAAAGTTGTTTTCATTATTATTTATAATATTGTATCGAAAAAAAACACTATCTTAAAAAGTACCTAAGAACCGGAAGAGTTAATCTTGAAGATTGTAATACAATCTTATTAATTAGAGGGGGGATTTGATAATAAACTATATAATAATTTAATCATAATATTTAATATTTTATGTAAAAATTAAAGTAATTAAGTTTTTGATTTTTCAGATTTTTTATCTAAAAGTTACGAAATTATTTATTAAAAAAATGACAACTTATCTTTTTTGCAAATTTGATGCCGTTTGCGGTGTAGTTAAAATATGTTTAAATATTTTCCATCTTAATTCGGGATTTTCAGAGACACCACCCACCCTATCGATATATTCAGCTACAATATCTTTACCTAAATTATAATTTATTACATAGCTTCTGTACTTTTCAATAAAGCTTATGGTTTTTTCGGCATTTGCAGGGGTTCTAAGAGAATATTTCACAAGCCAATTTGCAGTCTCTTTCTTTGTCCATTTTCCATCAAGATAATTTCTTGCAGCTTCATTTGTAGCATAATCAAGTTTTTTAGTTAATTTCAGAACTTCATAATATTTATCCGCATCGGAAGGATTTAAACCTGCCAGAGGAAAAAGCACACCCTTCTCAAATATCATTCTGGATCTGCCGGGAAAGGCAACATCAATTCCATAATTTGCTGTTCCTTCGGCTATTAAAGACTGCGGGCTGAATAATACATAAACAGAAAATTCCACCCAGCCTAATTCTTTGTATAAATGATTTTCAATTAATGTATTATAAACATGATGTCCCGGGTAACCTTCGTGGCAGGCAATATCAATTGCGCGATCTATATAAATTGGCAAATCGGTATTAACTTGAATAACACTGAAGCTGTTTCCTTTGTACCAATTATATGCCCCCCATGGTTTATCTGAAACGTATTCAACCTTAAAACTTTCATTTTTAGGCAGACTTATATGCTGCAAAGTTCTTCGTCTTGCTTCTTTAATAGCAGCATTAAATACAGATGATAATTTATCTTTAGGGATTATAAATTGTTTTTTAAATTCTTCCAGCCTTTTTTCAATATCATTTCCTTTGCCAGGCAAAATTTTATCCAGCTGGTCGATTATTTTTTGGAAATGTTCATTATTAAAGTGAGGTGCTTCGGCATCATAAAGTGCTTTTGTTTCTTCATCAAATGAAAGTTTTCCACCGGCAATTAAAAAGAGTTTTGTTTTGACAGCTAGGAGCTGCTTATATAAATATTTATATCGCAGAACCTGCAAGTCGCTTGCCCTTTCATTCCTTAAGTTATCGAGGCTGTCAAGCAGCATACCTGTTTTATTATATAAGTTCTGAATTACTGCAGAATCTCCTTTAACTGAATTGTCTTTCTTCGGGAGCCATTCTTTGGATCCATAATAAGCATCAACAAAATCAGGATCTTGTAAACCAACATTTAAAACTAATTTAACATAATCCTCTGCAATTTTATTCATTTTTAAATCCATTTCCTTAAAAATTACAGGGTCGGTTTTCCCTTTTTGTGAACATGAAGAAATAAGGCTGCATGATAAAACAAGAAAGAAGAGATATTTTTTATACATTATGCAATGAGTTAAATAAATATTTCAGATACTAATTCAGGATACCAGATAATCTTCATTTACAATCAGGTATTTAGGATTTGTTAAATCAATAAACTTAAATTATGAAAAAAATTTAATATTTAATAAAGTGATATGCAATGAAAACTAACCATTGATCAGCTCTTTTTTATCTTCCCTTTCTCCTATCTGTTGACGCCACATAGCAAAATACAATCCCTTCAAATAAACCAATTCTTCGTGTTTGCCTGATTCTATAATATGTCCTCTTTCTAAAACATAAATCATATCGGCGTGCATAATCGTTGAGAGGCGGTGAGCAATAAGGATTGTTATTAAATCTTTTCTTTGTGAGATATTCCTAATCGTTTCGCTTATTTCTTCTTCTGTGAGTGAATCTAAAGCAGAAGTTGCCTCATCAAAAACTAAAATATTTGGTCGTCGTAAAAGTGCTCTCGCAATAGATAACCTTTGCTTTTCTCCGCCGGAGACTTTTACTCCGCCTTCTCCGATTACAGTATCTAAACCTTTGTCTGCTCTCGCAAGTAAATTTCCTGCTGCTGCTTTATTTAACACATCGAGACATTCTTCATCTGTTGCCGTGGGATTAACAAAAAGTAAATTTTCCCTAATTGTTCCTGAAAATAATTGAGTGTCCTGAGTTACAAAACCTATTTTTTCACGCAGCTTATCAAAATCAATCTGGTCTCTTGAAACTCCATTATATAAAATTTGTCCTTGTTGAGGTATGTATAATCCGACCAATAATTTAACTAAAGTAGTTTTTCCTGCCCCCGAAGGCCCGACAAAAGCGATAGTTTCTCCAATTTCAGTTTTAAATGAAATACCATTAAGAGCCCTATTTTTGCTTGATTGATGTTTAAAACCAACATCTATAAATTCAAGTGTTTTAATGTTTCCAAGCTCGACCGGTTTTTCCGGTTTTGAATCAATCGGGATTCTTAATATATCTTCAAAATTATTTAAAGAAACTTCTGCTTCCCTATATACATTAATAATATCCCCTAGACTCTGAAGCGGACCGAAAATAAAAAATGAATAGATAAAAAGTGAAAAGAACTCGCCCACGGTAATTGCCTGAATAAAAATTAAATATAACATCATAAAAAGAATACTTGTTCTGATAAAATTTACTGATGTTCCCTGGATAAAACTCAGAGTTCTTATATATTTAACTTTCTTTAATTCCAGCTCAAGAATTTTATCTGTAGTAGAATTCAGTCTTTCAATTTCCTGGTTGCCAAGACCAAGACTTTTTACAAGTTCTATATTTCGTAATGATTCAGTAGTTGTTCCTGCTAATGCAGTAGTTTCAGCAACAATCACTTGTTGTATCTTTTTTATCTTTTTACTTAAAACCGAACTAATCGTACCTAATATAGGAACTGCTGCAAAAAATACCGGCGCAATAACCCAGTAGACACTAATTGAATAAATTGTAACAAAAATAATTCCCACTAAAGATGTAAAAAGAACATTAATAACAGATGTTACAAGTTTTTCAACATCGATCCGAACTTTTTGTAAAACGCTTAAGGTCTGTCCGCTCCTTTGATCTTCAAAAACAGAATAAGGAAGTTCGAGAGAATGTTTAATGCCGTCGGAATAGATTTTTGCACCAAGCCGCTGTGTAATAACGTTTACGTAATAATCCTGGAAATTTTTTGCAATCCGGGAAACAAATGCTACTCCTACTGCAGCCGCTAATAATAGACTAACTCCCTTAAAAAATTCCGAAGTAGTATACTGGGAAAATTTGGTTGCATACTTATCAATTACAATTCTGAAAATGTATGGATCAAGAAAAGAAAAAACCTGGTTTATTGCAGCAAGAACTAATGAAAGAATTAAGAGTTTCCAGTATTTTCTTAAATATGAATAAAGTAATTTCATTTTTTATGAGAAAGAATAAAATTCTAATTAAGAAAGATTATTTTGGGAATAAAAGCTATTTTCTCAATTTCGGGAACTAAAAACTGTTATCTTTTCATTAATGAAGAAATTTAAAAGAAAATGATAACAAAATTTAATATTTATAAATCTAACTTTTATTTTTCTATGGCACAATATATGAAAAATTATATATTCAATTTTTATTATATTAATAATTCATCTCATTAAACAAGTTTCAGGATTTAATAATAACTTCTGGAATGTGAAGAGTTGGACTGCCTTTAAAGCAGGTAAAATATTTTGTGAAAATTCCATTAATCCAACGTTCCATTATTCAAAATTCGTACAATTAAAACTATTTAGATATTCACTAAAAAAATTTTCGGCTATTCTAAGTCCATTATAGAAAAATTTATTAAAACAGTTAAAATATTTGTCAAGTTCTAAAGATTTAAAAGAAGAATTATCATGCTATCATTGCGGTGATGAATGTAAAGACAAAAGTATCGCAATTGATGAAAAATTTTTCTGCTGCACAGGCTGCAAAACCGTTTACGAGATTTTAAATCAAAGTAATCTTTATAATTATTATTCAATTGACCAGGCTCCAGGAAAATCATTTAAAGAATATCGTACTAAAGAATATGATTATCTTGATGACGAAAAAATTTTTAAACAGCTTGTCGACTATAATGATAGTAAAATTACTATAGTAACATTTACTATTCCTCAAATGCACTGTTCTTCCTGCATCTGGCTGCTTGAAAATCTTTATAAGTTGAACGAAGGGATAAATCATTCTGAAGTAAATTTTCTAAAAAAAGAATTAACAATCAGGTATAATCATAAGAAGATTAGTCTGAAGGAACTTGTTCAGCTTTTAGCTTCTATCGGATATGAACCTCAAATCCATCTTGATAGTATAGAGAAAAAAAGAGATAATACTCTAAACAAAAAGTTATATTATAAAATCGGGATAGCCGGGTTTTGTTTTGGAAATATAATGCTATTCAGCTTTCCTGAATATTTATCAATTAATTTAACTGATATTTTCTTTAAAAGATTTTTTGGTTATTTAAATTTGATTTTAGCCCTGCCTGTATTTTTCTACTCGAGTTCAGAATATTTCGTTTCAGCATATAAAGGATTAAGAAAGAAAATAATTAATATTGATTTCCCGGTTTCACTCGGAATTTTAGTAATTTTTTTAAGGAGTGCAATCGAGATATTAACACATTCGGGCGCCGGTTATTTTGATTCGATGACCGGGCTTGTTTTCTTTTTGCTTATTGGAAAGTTGTTCCAGGAAAAAACTTATCAATCGTTAAACTTTGAAAGAAATTATAAATCTTATTTTCCTCTCTCAATTACGGTTAAAAAAAATAAAGAGGAATTTTCAAAGCCTGTCTCTAATTTAGCTGTAGGTGATAGAGTCATTATCCGAAATAACGAAATAATCCCTGCAGATTCTTTGTTATTCAGCGGTAGCGGGAATATCGATTACAGCTTTGTTACTGGGGAATCAAGACCTGTTCATAAAGTAATGGGAGAGTTAATTTACGCAGGTGGGAGACAACTTGGAGGATCAATAGAACTTGAAGTAATTAAGGAAGTATCGCGAAGCTATTTAACTCAATTGTGGAATAATGCTACCTTTCAGAGGAAAGAGGAAAGCGACTTTACTGCTTTGTCCAATATTATTAGTAAATATTTTACAATAGTGGTTCTTTTAATTGCTTCAATCGCTTCTTCAATTTGGATTTCTATTAATTTAAGTACGGCCTTAAATGTCTTTACAGCTGTTTTGATTGTTGCCTGTCCTTGTGCATTGGCTTTATCAACTCCTTTTACTTTGGGGAATGCGCTTAGGATTTTCGGAAAAAATAAGTTTTATTTAAAGAATACATCAACAATTGAGGAATTGGCAAAGGTAAATGAAATTGTTTTTGATAAAACTGGTACTTTAACAAAGATGAATAGTTCGGATATAAGTTATGTTGGAAAAGAACTCGATGGTTTTCAGCAGGAAATGATAAAGTCTTTAGTCGGAAATTCTACTCATCCGTTAAGCAGGAAAATATATTCTTTCTTAAAAGGAAAAGAAAAATTCAATATTGATGAGTTTAATGAGAAGAGTGGTGTGGGAATCGAGGGAATAGTCTTAAGAAACAGAATCAAGGTTGGGTCAAAAGATTTCGTATCAAATCAAAATAATTTTAATACTTACTTTGAACCTAAAAATGATTACGGAACAAGGGCTTATTTATCTTTCAATGATGAAATTATTGGTTATTTTAATTTTTCCAATGAATACAGAAAAGGGATTAAAGAAGTTTTGAATAATTTAACTTTAAAATATTCAATTAATTTAATATCGGGCGATAACGATAGTGAAAAAGAAAATCTTCTTGAATATTTTGGAACTGAAGCAAAGTTATATTTTCGGCAATCTCCTCAAGACAAACTTGATTTTATAAAAAATCTTCAGAATTCAAATAAAAAAATATTAATGGTTGGTGATGGTTTAAACGATGCCGGAGCATTATCTCAAAGTGATGTTGGTGTAGCGGTTACTGAAGATACGAGCAACTTTTCTCCTGCTTGCGATGCTATTTTAGATGCTGGCAATATTCACAAGCTTTATGATTTTATAAAATTTTCTAAAGCAAGTATTAAAATTATTTTAGTAAGTTTTGGTATTTCTTTTTTTTATAATTTGATTGGCTTAAGTTTCGCTGTTATGGGAGTGCTTTCTCCGATCGTTGCTGCAATACTAATGCCTTTAAGTTCGATTTCTGTCGTTGTATTTGCAACACTGTCAACAAATTTACTTGCAAAAAAGAGAGGTTTGCTATCTCTGTAATTGTAATATTAATTGGAATAAGCCTTCTTGTTGCTTTAGGTTTTCTGTTTGCATTTTTATGGGCCGTTAAAAGCGGTCAGTATAAGGATACCTATACACCCGCGGTAAGGATGTTGTTTGATCAGCCTATTGAAAAAAAAGAGAATGAAGATATTAAAAAAAATGATGATTGAATCCAGTATTTAAAGGAGTCCTTCAATGGAGTTAGAAAAGTTCAGTTACGATAATAAGATTGTAAAAAGCTTCGCGGTGGCTACTATTTTTTGGGGATTAGTAGGAATGCTTGTTGGTCTTCTTATCGCTTCCCAATTATTTTTTCCTGCTTTAAATTTTAATGTTCCTTTTACAACATTCGGACGCATTCGACCTCTCCATACAAATGCTGCAATTTTTGCTTTTGTAGGGAATGCAATCTTTATGGGGGTTTATTATTCCCTACAAAGATTATGTAAGGCAAGAATGTTCAATGACTTTTTAAGCAAATTCCATTTTTGGGGATGGCAATTAATTATTGTTGCTGCTGCTATTTCTCTCCCGCTCGGTTTAACAACTAGTAAAGAATATGCCGAACTTGAATGGCCTATTGATATTGCCATAGTTATTGTCTGGGTTGCATTCGGAATTAATATGTTCGGAACAATAATTAAAAGAAGAGAAAAACATATGTATGTTGCAATATGGTTTTATATTGCAACATGGGTAACAGTGGCAGTTCTTCATATTGTTAATTCAATTGAACTTCCTGTTAGTTTTATGAAAAGCTACCCTGTCTATGCAGGCGTTCAGGATGCATTGGTTCAATGGTGGTATGGTCATAATGCTGTAGCTTTCTTTTTAACAACTCCATATCTTGGTTTGATGTATTATTATTTACCAAAGGCTGCCAACCGTCCTATTTATTCATACCGGCTTTCGATAATTCATTTCTGGGCATTAATTTTTATATACATATGGGCAGGTCCGCATCATCTTCTTTATACGGCATTACCGGATTGGGCTCAATCATTAGGAACAGTTTTTTCAATTATGCTTATTGCTCCTTCCTGGGGTGGAATGATAAACGGTTTGTTAACACTAAGAGGTGCATGGGATAAAGTTAGGCAAGATCCTATACTAAAATTTATGGTTGTTGCAGTAACTGCTTATGGTATGGCTACATTTGAAGGTCCCATGCTTGCATTAAAAAATGTAAATGCAATTGCACATTTTACAGATTGGATTATTGCACATGTTCATATGGGAACACTTGCATGGAATGGTTTCTTGACATTTGGAATTCTTTATTGGTTAATTCCCAGGTTATTTAAAACTAATTTATATTCTAAAAAGCTTGCTAATGTGCATTTCTGGATAGGTACTCTTGGAATTGTTTTTTATGTCTCTGCAATGTACTGGTCGGGAATTACACAATCTTTAATGTGGAAACAATTTAATCCCCTCGGTCAGCTTCAATATCCGAATTTCCTTGAAACCGTTCTGCAGATAATTCCAATGTATATGATAAGAGCAACAGGGGGTGCTTTATATTTAACCGGTGTTGTAATGATGACTTACAATTTGTATAAGACAGCTAAGCAGGGAAGTTTTGTTGCCAATGAAGATGCTGAGGCTCCGGCATTGATAAAAATGAAAGAAAGGGAAGGTTACTCCCACCGGTGGCTTGAAAAGAGACCCTGGCAGTTTACTCTTGTTGCTACAGTAGTAATTTTAATTGGCGGTTTAGTTGAATTCATTCCAACATTTTTAGTAAAATCTAATGTGCCCACAATTGCAAGCGTAAAACCATATACTCCTCTTGAATTACAGGGCAGGGATATTTATATAAGAGAAGGATGTGTAGGTTGTCATTCACAATTAATTCGTCCATTCAGATCCGAAACAGAAAGATACGGTGAATATTCCAAGGCAGGTGAGTATGTTTATGATCATCCTTTCTTATGGGGTTCCAAGAGAACCGGTCCAGACTTACATAGGGAAGGAGGGAAATATCCAAATTTATGGCACTACCTGCATATGCAAAATCCTGCTTCTATGTCGCCAGGTTCCATAATGCCTAACTTTCCCTGGCTTTTAACTAATGAGCTGGATACAACAACAACTGCTAAAAAAATAGAAGTGATGAGAAGATTGGGAGTACCATATCCCGACGGATATGAAGCTATCGCAAATCAAGATTTAAGAAAACAAGCCGAAGAAATTACAGATGATTTGCAAAAAAACGGAGCACCGGCGGAGAGCAATAAAGAAATAATTGCGCTAATTGCTTATTTGCAAAGATTAGGAACAGATATTAGAGTGAATACCACAACAGCAAATAAATAATATGTTTAAGGAAGTTTTACAATCTATTGAAGGAATAGGCATTTACCCGATTATTTCGATGGTTGTATTCGTTATTTTTTTTGTAGCAGTTATTATCTGGTACTTTAAAGCAGATAAAATATATTTAAATAAAATGAAAAATTTGCCATTAGATAATGATGAGAAATCAAATTCAAATAACACAGGTGGAAACCATGATAAAAATTAAAAAGAAGTTTTTAATCTTAATTCTTCAAACACTGGGATTTATACTCTTTTTTGTAAACGGTTCTGTAATTGCACAGACTCAAAATGAACAAATAGATCCTTCTATATATGATATCAACCTGGTAATATTTTCAATAATAATAATAATTGTATTTTTCGCTTTTTTATACTACGGAATGGATAAAGTAATTGAAAGACCAAAAAGATTTTCAAATATATTTATTAAGGTTAGGAATTATGTTGTAGGTTTAGCGCCTATGGAAAAAGAAAAAGATATTTTAATGGAGCATGATTTTGATGGAATAAAAGAACTTGATAATAGAATACCTCCATGGTTTAATTATCTTTTTTACGGAACAATTATTTTCGGAATTATTTATATGCTTGATTATCATGTATTAAAAACGGGGAAACTCCCTGCCCAGGAATACCAGGAAGAGATGCAGCAAGCAGCATTACAAAGAGCAGAATTAATAAGATCAGGTGCTTTGGTAAATGAAAATAGTGTTACACGATTAATAGATGCATCGGCTCTAAGCGATGGAAAAGAAATATTTAAAGCAAACTGCGTTCCCTGTCATGGAGAAAATGGACAGGGTATCATAGGCCCTAATTTAACCGATGAATACTGGATTCATGGTGGGGGTATAAAGAATGTCTTTAAGACAATAAAATATGGTGTCCCTGCAAAAGGGATGCTTACCTGGGAAGGGAAGCTTAATCCAAGAGAAATTCAAGAAGTAGCAAGCTATGTACTTTCACTGAAGGGAACTAATCCGCCTAATGCAAAAGCACCTCAAGGACAAAAATGGGAAGAGACAGATAGTACGAAAACAGCTAAAAAATAATTTTAGTTATTGCAGAAATGAATAATATAATAAATAAGTTTTAAGATGGAACAAGTAAAAGAAGAGAAATCGTTTAGAGATCAGTTATCAACCGTAAGTAAAGAAGGCAAAAGAAATTGGATTTATCCTAAAAAACCTTTTGGCAGGTTTTATAATGCACGTAATATAGTCAGTGGAATTTTACTTTTAATCCTAATTATTACTCCATTTATAAAAGTGCATGATCAATCATTCATGCTGTTTGATTTTCCAAACAGAAATTTTATCCTTTTCAGCATCCCTTTCGGTCCGCATGATTTTCATCTTTTTGTTCTTGCAATGATAGCAGTAATTGTTTTTATAATTCTGTTCACTGCAGTATTCGGAAGAGTATTTTGCGGCTGGGCCTGTCCCCAAACAATTTTTATGGAAATGGTTTTTAGAAAAATTGAATATTGGATCGAAGGGGATGCTTATGCACAAAGGAGACTAGATAAAGCTAATTGGACAGGAGAAAAAATATTTAAAAAAACTCTTAAGCACGGAATATTTTTTGGCATCTCTTTTTTTATTTCAAATATTTTTCTTTCGTACATAATAAGCATAGATAAGTTGTGGCAAATTATAACCGATCCTCCATCGGAACATATTGCCGGATTAATTTCCATGCTGGCATTCTCAGGAGTTTTTTACTGGATATTCTCTTATTTCCGCGAACAGGTTTGTACAATAGTATGCCCTTACGGCAGACTGCAGGGGGTTTTACTTGACCAGGATTCGATTGTTATTGCATATGATTATAAAAGAGGCGACCCAAGGGGCAAAATAAAAAAAGATGAAGTGCAAGTTGGCTTGGGTGATTGTGTTAATGATAAATTATGTGTTGAAGTTTGTCCAACCGGCATTGATATAAGGGATGGGATTCAGCTTGAATGCGTGAATTGTACGGCTTGTATAGATGCATGCGATTATGTAATGGATAAAGTAAATCGACCGCGGGGATTAATTAGATATGCATCTTTAAATGGTATAGAAAAGAAATCTAAATTTAAATTTACTCCAAGAATGATTGGTTATTCTTTTCTGCTTACAATATTAGTCGGTGTACTTGGCTATTTATTAATTACAAGAACCGATTTTAATATAAATATATTACGAACTCCGGGTATGCTTTTCCAGGAACAGCCCGGCAACATGATTAGTAATTTGTATGATCTGGATATAATAAACAAGACTTTTCATAAAGCCCGAATTAATATAAGACTGAAAAATAATTTGAATGGTGAAATAAAAGTAATCGGCAGCAATCTTTTGATGGAACCTCAGGATAATCTTGAAGCTAAATTTTTACTTCTTCTTCCACGGGCGGAATTAAAAAGTATGAATACACCAATTACTATTGATGTCTATTCAAATGGAAAATTGTTAGAAGAAGTTAGTACATCATTTTTAGGCCCTATGAATAAAAAGGAAAACGGTTAATGAAAAAATCTGTAAAATTTAATTGGGGTACCGGGATATTTATATCAATAGTTATTTTCATGATAATCACAGTAATTTTAACTATCATATTTATGAACCAAAGAGTTGATCTGGTAACTAATAATTATTATGAAAAAACTTTAACCTATCAAAAACAAATTGATACTTATAAAAGAACCGCAGAACTTAAGCAGAGAGTTTCATTTAATTATGCAGACAATAAAATAAATATCTCTTTTCCGGATTCATATTTACAACAGATCAATGACGGTAAATTATACTTTTATCGTCCATCCGATTCAAGAAAAGATTTTACTATTCCAATTCAGCTTGATAAAAGAGGAAGCCAGACTTTTAATATGACAAAAATTGATAAAGGATACTGGAAAGTTGAAATCCAATGGACAATGGATAATCAGAATTATTTGATGGAAAAGTCTGTTTTAATTTATTAATGATACACTCATGTATAAGGGTGTCAAAAAAATGTGTTTGTCATTTCGACCGAAGGGAGAAATCTTACCATCCGCAAAGATTTCTCGGTCGAAGACTCCCTCGAAATGACAAATTTTTACTTTTTAATCACCTTCACAAAAACATTAGAACATCTTATGGAAATATTAGCCGGTTTAATAATAGGATTTGTAGGAAGTTTCCATTGTATAGGGATGTGCGGACCAATTGCACTAGCTTTACCAATTTCTAATTCGGAGAATTTTAAATTTTTTGCAGGAAGAATACTCTATAATTTGGGCAGGATTTTATCTTATGCATTAATGGGGGTGCTTTTCGGTTTTATTGGTGAAAAACTAGTAATTTCAGGTTTTCAACAGACTCTCTCTGTTTCTTTGGGAATAATCATTTTAATTATAGTTTTTATTCCGCAAAGATTTAGAAATAAAATATTAGCAATCAATTTTATTCAAAAAATAATAACACCCTTAAAGACTTCTATTGGTTCTTTATTTAAACAAAAAGGTTATTCATCTTTTTTAAGTATTGGTTTTTTAAATGGATTTTTACCCTGCGGTTTTGTTTATGTGGGATTGACAGGAGCAATCTCAACGGGAAATGCTTTTAACGGGATGCTCTTTATGATCTTTTTTGGGCTCGGTACTTTCCCCGCAATGTTTGCAGTTTCTATATTTGGTAAATTTATAAAACTTGATATAAGGAGGAGATTAAGTAAGCTGACCCCTGCTTTTGCAATTTTTCTGGCTTTGCTTTTTATAGTTCGAGGACTGAATCTGGGAATTCCATATATAAGCCCAAAGATAGGAAATAAATCACCTATTCATCAAATGATGCATAATTAAAAAGGGGGCTTTAATCGCCCCCTAACCATAATTATTTTTTCTTAGAAGGTAGAACCGAGTCTTTGGCTGCTTTAGCAATTCGGAATTTTAAGACTTTCTTAGCAGGTATTACCATCGTTTCACCTGTAGCAGGATTTCTTCCCATTCTTTTCTTCCGATCAACTACCACTAACTTACCAATTCCCGGAAGTGTGAAAGAATTTTTTGCTTCCTTGTGAGCCAATGAAGTTAATTCATCTAAAAATTGGCTTGCAACTTTTTTAGTAGTATCGGTTTTACTTGCAAGATGATCGACTATCTGTGATTTAGTCATTGGTTTTCCTGCTGCCATAATTTTAATCCTTTTTATTAGTGATAGTTAAAAAAATTTCGCTGTGAAGATAAATATATTTTTGATTAAAGAAAACATCCCTGACTTTTATTTGTTAAAATATTTTAAAGTTCAATTCTATTTTTATCCGGTACTTCGAGTAGTAATGACAGCTCTTAAAACCATATTATCCTAAAAGCGGATATGTTAAAGAAAGTTACAGGAACAATAATATAAATACTAAATATCATCATAGCTAATTCCTTTGAAATACCAGTTTTCGGTTTTGCGCAAATCCAGCCCTTCAACGAAAAAGTCATTGTCGGTATAATTTTTTTTAACAGGTCGTATCAATAAAGGTAATTCACCATTTATTTTTCTTTCAATCAATCTAAACAGGTTTTCTTCTTCGAAACCAAGCTCTTGTACTTTATGTTTTATATTATCTAGCAGATTAAAATGATAGACGGAAAGAATATCAAAAAATCCAGCCTTTATTATAAATCTCATTATCTTTTCAATTATTTTTTCCTCTCCAGCATAATCTATGATAAAGCCTCGTTGTTTATTCTTTGACAGACGAAAAACGATATACCCGTTAAGGGATTTGTTTTCTATACAATAAAGAAAAATGTATTGATCTCGCTTATTTGAAAAACGCCACCTAAGGAAATTTTCATCCTGATACAATATTAGCTTATTATCATTTGTTTTCTCACTTTCTCTCAAGTAGTGCATTTCTTCAGGCCTGGATTGTTGTGATACTATAATATCATTAAATGTTTCATATCGAATCTTTTGTGTAACCCCCTTGTATTGTCTTTTTGTAAAGTATAAATACCTGACTAGGCCCACCATATTATATTTTGAAAGATATGATTTTAGTGTAAGAGGATAAAAACCCATCTTTAGATAACCGGGCAAGGAATTTCTTGTGGCAGTTAGGTTTAAAAAGAAATAATACTTTCCCGTATATTCATCGGCAGCTTTATTACCCATGGCAACGGATAATCCTTTTCGGCGGTGGTCCGGGTGAACACAGGTATCCCCTGGAACTAGAGAAATGATCTTATCGTTTTTTTCTTTTATTTGAAATCGGAGGGGACAATACCCCCTGAAGCCGACTACTTTTCCCTCATGTAAAGCAACTATACCGAGTGGAAATTCAGTGATGGGATTGGTACCATATTTCCAATTGAAATAATTTCTATTGTTATTTTGATCGCCGCCTAAAAGATATTTCAAAAGTTCGATAACTTGGATATAATGTGCAGGGTTATAAGCTTGTATTTCATAATCTTTGAAGATCAAAACTTTTTCTTTCTTCCAAGTTTTTTTCTGATGTTATAACGTACCCCTTATTAACTAATTAATGATAGTAAAAAATCCTTATAAAAGATATGTTATTTTGAAAAAACATTTCGAGTTTGATTTATTAAATGATGTTTAAAATCAATTTTTCTCCTAATCCGTTGCATCATCTTATTTTGTAGCTTAAAATTTAATTATTTATTTTGCTCATATTATTTATTCGCCTTTGAATTAATGATCATTCCTTGTTGTATAATGAAACTACTTTTTATCTTTCTTTTGTTAAATGTTTTTTTGCACTCTCAAAATATTGATTCTCTTACAATTAAAAAGAGTCCGCAAATATTAGAGCAGGGGAAAAAAGATTCCGTCTTAACTGATACTACAAGTATATTTAGTACTCAGAAAAAGATTGTTAAAGCTGATACGCTGCTACCTTTACAGCAAAAACCTTTATTTGATGGCAGTTATTTTATAAGTCATAAAACAATTTTTCACTATGATTACCGTTATGCTGCAGATTTATTAAGAGAGTATCCGTTTACATTCGTACAGGACAAAGGATTTATCGGTCAGGCAAATCAGGTTTTCATTTATGGGGCAGGTGCAGGCGGGATTAGTTTTCTGCAAGATGGAATTTTATATAATGATCGTTTTTCAAATTCCTTGGATTTAAATAATATTCAATCGGAATTTGTTGATTCTATAGAAATAATTCCTTCACCCAGAGGATTTTTATATGGAATTTCACCGAATCCTGTATCAGTGAACTTTATTACAAAAGATTATCTTTCGGTAACGCCGTATTCAAGGGTAAAGTATTACCAGGGACCTTCCGGCGAAGCATTCGTAGATGGTCTTTTCAGTGCCATGCTGGTTAAAGATTTAAATGTTTCATTTGATATAACAAACCGAAGTGTGGACAGTTCATTCGGCAACAGTGATTTTAACATATGGCAGGTAAAAACCAGGTTAAAATATTTCCTTTCAAATTCATTTAATATAGTAGGTACATATGTTTATATCAAATCCGAGAAAGGATTAAACGGAGGTATTAATGTCGACAGTATAGCAAAAATAGATCCTGCAATAAATAATATTTTATATGATAATGTAACTGCTCCAGTTAATTTTCCATACAGGAAAGAAGAATACATTCAACATTATTTCAATATAAATTTGCTTTCCAACGCTTTTAAAAATTTTAACGGTAATCTCGATTTCTATTTCAGATTTAACCAGGATAAAATTTACGATATCAATTCCAGCATTTCGGAAGAAAAGAATAAAAACAAAATATACGGTATAAATTTTAACCAGGGATATTCTAATGAATTATTTAAAATAAGTCTATTAGGAAATTTTGAACATATTAATTATAACACAAGCACAATTGAAAATAAGATTTATGCAATAACTAATAATAATTTGAATAGTTTATCTCTTGCATCGATAGCATCTTTAAAACTGTTAAATGAAAATTTAATCCCGTCGGTATTTTATAAATATTTTAACGGAAAAGATTTTTACAAAGGGAATATGAATTTACACGGTTTAGGTGCAGATGTAACTTACAAATTAGATGAAAAATTTAAATTTTATTTTGGATACTCAAACTATCAAATCATCCAATCGTCAAAAAATATTAATAATGCCGAAGCCAGTATTAATTATTCAGATAAGAATACTTCATTAATATTTAAAGCTTTTAATAGGAATGCTGCCTTAGGTGCATCTTCTTCGGGAACATATCTTTATGATTTCAAAAACTTAACAGGATTTGGATTAAATATATATTACAAATTCGAGCAAATATTGGTGGAAGCTTCTGGCGAATATTATTTGAATGCCAAAAAGAATTTTGAGAACCTCATGCCCGATCTAAACTTTATAGGAGGGCTATATTATAAAGATATTTTATTTCATTCCAATTTGAATTTAAAAACAGGCTTTGTTTTTTATTTTACGGGTGAACAGAACCTTCCTTCAATTTATTCTTTACATGTTCTTAATTATTTTGATAATAAAATTTCACCTTCTTTAAAAATTGATTTTACTTTAGTGGGTCAAATTAGAAAGGTTGCCATAGTATACTTTACTTGGGAAAATTTATTAAATAATCAATATTTCATTACTCCGTTTTATCCAATGCCGTCAAGAGGTATCCGCTTTGGAATCGGGTGGGAATTATTCAATTAAAAAAGATTAAAGAATTAAGACTGACGGTTTAAATCATTTTTCTTTCATCGGATTTATGAATCTAAACG
>Ga0315555_1001257_pt1 | contig 18281 bp, 15 predicted proteins | sample SalMarSW160380MG_FD_202113 | JGI IMG/M metagenome (GOLD analysis project Ga0315555, IMG submission 202113) | Salt marsh sediment microbial communities from the Plum Island Ecosystem LTER, Massachusetts, United States - Salt Marsh Sediment SW1603-80 ... | reverse complement strand
CTAATGTATCACCTCCTTCCTGTTCCGCTACAAGATTTGGCTCAGGAAGAGCTTGGTACGATCCTCCTGAGGATTCTTGAAAAAATGCTCCGCCGTTCCGGTTTCCACGATCTGCCCGTCGTCCATGAAGATAATCCAGTCACTCACCTCCCGGGCGAAGCCCATCTCGTGGGTCACCACCACCATGGTCATCCCCTCGGTGGCCAGGTTCTTCATGACATCGAGCACCTCATTGATCATCTCCGGATCCAGGGCGCTGGTGGGCTCATCGAACAGCATCACCTTGGGCATCATGGCCAGGGCTCGAGCGATGGCCACCCTCTGCTGCTGGCCCCCCGACAGCTGGGCCGGGTAGTTGCCCGACTTCTCTGCTATCCCGACCTTGTTCAGCAATTCCATGCTGAGCTTGGTCGCCTCTTTCTGACTCTTCTTGCGTACACGGATCTGGGCCAGATTCACGTTTTCCAGGGCGGTGAGGTGGGGGAAGAGGTTGAAGGATTGAAACACCATGCCCACCTCTTTGCGGATCTCGAGGCGGTTCTTCCTGTTGTCGTCTAGTGGGATGTTGTCCACGACGATGGTGCCGCTGTCCGCTTCCTCCAGACCGTTTAGGCAGCGAAGCAACGTGGATTTGCCCGATCCCGAAGGCCCCATGATCACCACCACTTCCCGGCGCCGAATCTTGGTAGAGAAATCCTTCACGGCCTGGACACCCCCGGGGAATGTCTTGCTGACATTGTCGATCGTGATGATATGTTCACCCAGTTCTTTTTCGATCATACAGCTTTCTATTGCATCAGGTCAGGATTTTAAATCGTTTCTCCATTAGGTTTACAATGGTTGACAGGGGTACCGTAATAGCCAGATAAATAAGGGCAGTCGTAAACCAGATCTCAAAGGTAAGAAAGGTATCAGCAGCAACGATTTGTGCCCGTAAGGCAAGATCACCAAGGGCGACGACACTGACTAGGGCCGAGTTCTTAATCAGAGTGATAACCTGACTGGTCAGGGGAGGCAAGATCCGCCGAATGGCCTGGGGGAGGATTACGTCCCTGTAGGTATGGAAGGTGCTCAATCCCAAACTATGAGCTGCTTCCCACTGTCCCTTATGTAAAGATACAATACCGGCCCTGAATATCTCTGACAGATAGGCACCCTGGAAAAGGCTTAAAGCCAACATCGCAGAAGTGAAGCGTCCGAATCCCAAGATAGGGCCGATAACGAAATATACAAGATAGATTTGCACGATAAGAGGAGTGTTTCTAATGATCTCTAGATACACTCTGGACAAGATTCTGCCCATGAATGAGCCCGATAACCTGACAAAAGCGGTCAACAAACCAATCAGCAGCGACAAAACAAGGCTGAAGCCGGATATCCTCAGAGTAAACAGCAGACCCTGGATCAACGCACCTGCGACGAGGCGTCCGTCCTCGACTCTGAAGAGATACCGAGGAACCCTGTACCACTGCCAGTTATACCCGACTCTGGAAGTACTAATTGTAATGAACCAGATAATCGCAGCGATAACAAGCAGAAACTGAAGAATATCACGCCACGGTGAACGAAAAATAAATACTTTTTGCTTCAGCCAGGGAATTATGGACAATTATGGTTTATATCCTTTGAGTAAATCGTTCTTGGTGTTTTTCAATTTGGATTTCAACCCCCCTATAGCTACAATTGGATTTATTATTTGCGGGTGATGCAGAAATCCGTTATACGCATTACCAAGATTACGGATGCAAACATCAATCTTGTTATTCTCAGATAGTTGTCGCCGAATTATATGCTCTTCCTTCATAACCTTGCAAGCACTATTTCCGTACAGAATTCCAAATAATGAGAAAAATGGGTGCACATCTATTTCTGCTATATTTTAGAAAGAGTAAAAGAAATCAAGTCCACCGCGATCTCTTGATCGTTGTCTCTTTTAATGATCCGTAGAGATACTCGCGATAATATGAGAGTATTAGTAATCAGTTCAGGAAAAGCTGGTTTCCCATTAATTCGTCGTTCTCACCAGGTGGAATACTTGATCGTCGAACTCAGGTATTCCCTATTGAACGATCGGGTGATTGGATTCTATAATACAGAGGTCATCACGGAGGAACCGAACATCAAATGCACCTGGTGGTCATAGGAAATGGAGCGGCGGGTTTGAGTGCTCTCAACCGCTTCCGAGCTATCGATACAGACTCACAGCTGACCCTGATCTCCGCGGAATCGGGAACCGCCTACTCCAGGGTGCTGCTGCCCTATTATCTGCGCCGAAAGATCCCCTACGAAAACCTCTTTATCCGCCGGCCTGAGGATTATGAAAAGCTGGGCGTTAGACCTGAGTTCGGGATGCGGGTGAGCCGGGTGCACCCCGAAACCCACAGCCTTACCCTGGAAGACGGCAGGTCCATCGGTTTTGATCGTCTGCTGATCGCCACCGGGTCCCGGCCCTTCCTTCCCCCGGTCGAAGGTCTGGCCGGAACGAACGTCTGCCACCTGTGGACGCTCCGCGACACCGAGCAACTCGACACCCTGTTTCAACCCGGACGGCGAGCGTTGGTTCTTGGATCGGGATTCATCGCACTGCAGGCTGCCTGGGCAGCCCAGCAGCGGGACTTGAACGTTACGGTCTACGAGCTGCTGCCGCGGATCATGCCCACGATCCTCGATGAGCGCGGAGCGGCGCTCCTTCAGCAGAGAGTCGAAGAGCACGGAGTCGAGGTCCGGACCGCTATCCACACCGAACGGGTAGATCGATCGAAAACAGGGGTGCTGACGGTGCACGCCAAAAACCACCCTCCCCTGGAAGTCGATCTGATCATTGTCGGAGCCGGGGTGCGGCCGAATATCGAGTTCCTGGCGGGCAGCCCGATCCGGACCGATCGGGGCATCTTGATCGACGAGTACATGCAGACGAACGTACCGGGCATCTATGCAGCCGGAGACGTTGCCCGGGGACCGACCTCCTTCGGTGAAACCCATCAGACCCACGCCCTCTGGCCGACCGCGGTGGAGCACGGAAAGATTGCGGGAGAGAACCTGACCGGGCGACACGTCCCCTACCAGGGAAGTCTCAACATGAATGTAACCGAGATGTTCGGCATCACCGTGGCCTCCATGGGAAAGTTCATTGAAGAGCGGGGCCACAGCTCTCACCCCGTCGAAAACGGCCCCTCCCACTATCTCAAGATCGTGCTGCGCGAGGGGGTGCCCGTAGGAGCGGTGGCTCTGGGCGGAGCCGAGGATGCGGTGATCTTGGGTCGACTGCGACCCTGGGTCCGCAACCGGCGCAGGCTGCCGGACGTAGAGGGTTTTCTGAAGGGCCGGTACCTCCTGCCCCGGCAGGTGGCTTGAAATGATTCTGCGGACCCCTCGGCCGTGACACTGTCCCCGGACAAGCTTTCCCGGGACAGCAAGAAGCGAGAAAGGATGGACGAATGCGCATCGTTGCCGTAGACCCCACCTCCTGCGTTGCCTGCAGGAACTGTGAATACGCCTGTGCGTTCAAACAGACGGGCGATTTCGACACAAAGGCCTCCAACATCCGGGTCAACTTCTATCCGGAGGAGCGGGTCTGCATCCCCTGGACCTGCGTCCACTGCGGCGAGGGCTGGTGCATGGAGATCTGTCCGGCCGGGGCGATCCTGCGCAATCCCGAAACCGGAGCCGTGGAGATCGACGCCAAACGCTGCGCCGGCTGCAAGATGTGCCTGCTGGCCTGTCCAACCGGGAGCATACACTTCGACAAGGTCGAGTTGGTCAGCAAGAAGTGCGATCTGTGCGGAGGGGACCCTAGTTGCGTCAAGTTCTGCACCTCCGGGGCCCTCCAATTCGTGGAGGAAGATGAGGCCTACAGCTTCCGCCGTGAGAGTCTGGATGCCAAGCTGATACGCCTGTTCGGCCTGACCAAGAGAGGGAGCTGAAGAACCATGCCTGAAAGACAAACCGTTCAAACCCTCTGCCGCATGTGCGACGATCGCTGCGCCATCAACGTGTATCTGGAAGACGGCAAGATCGTCGATATCGACGGCTACAAAGATCATCCCTGGAACCGAGGACGCCTGTGCGTGAAGGCCCGGGCCGCGGTGGATATGGTCTATCATCCCGAGCGGCTCCTCAAACCCCTCAAGAAGACCAAAAAGGGCTTCGAAGAAATCCCGCTGGAACAGGCTCTGGACGAGATCGCCGAACGCCTTTCAACCGTCAAGGAGAAATACGGCGCTCGTTCAGTCAGCATCTGGAAGGGGGAGGCGATCGGCTTCGCCCAGGAGGAGGAGATGGCCCGCCGCTTCGTTCACGCCCTGGGCAGCCCTAACTACTTCTCCAACGACTCGATGTGCTACAACGGCCGCTACTTCGGTTATCGTCTGGTGGAAGGCTCCTGGCCGGTGCCGGATTATGAGAGCTCCCGCTGCGTCGTGCTCTGGGGAGCCAACCCTCCCCATGCCCATCCCAACATGACCCAGATGATCATGCGGGCCCGCAAGGCCGGCGCCAAACTGGTAGTGGTAGACCCGCGCATGTCGGCGATCGCCCGCCAGGCGGATCTACACGCCGCCTTGAAGCCGGGAACCGACGGCGCTTTGGCCTTGGGCCTGATCCAACAGCTGATCGAAACTCAGATGTTCGATCGGGAGTTCGTGGAAAACTATACAGTCGGGTTCGACGAGCTGGCCGGGTATGCAAAGGCCTTTTCACCGGAAGCGGTGGAAGGTGAGACCGGTGTGCCCGCTGCGCTGGTCCGGGAGATAGCCCGAACCATGGCCGGGGCCGCTCCCCGGGTTACGGTGTATGTGGGCAATGGACCGGAACATCACGAGAACGGCATCAACAACATCCGGGCCGTAGCCTGTCTGGATGCGATCCTCGGAGCCCTGGATCGGGAAGGGGGAAATCGTCTGGTAGACGGTTTCCAGGGAGCACACCTCACCCTGTACGACGAGATCCCTCTCGAGCACCTCGGTCCGATCGGGGCGGACCGTTTCCCCGTCCTCTACGGCTTCCGCCAGGAATGTCACACCATGACCGGCATGGACACGATCTTGAGTGGCAAACCCTATCCGCTCAGGGCCATGATTCTCACCGCGGCCAATCCGGCCATGACCAATCCCAACACCCTGAAGGTGCGCAAGGCTCTGGAATCTCTGGATCTGTTCGTTGTGCGGGATCTGTTCATGACCGAAACCACCGAGCTGGCGGACTACGTGCTGCCCGCAGCTTCCTTCCTCGAACGGGTGGAGCTACACACCCACGCCAAGTATCAGACAGTGACCATGACCCGTAAAATCCTGGAATACCCGGATGTTCAGGATGAGTATCAGTTCTGGCACGATCTGTCCCACAGATTGGGATTCGGCAAGTACTTTCCCTGGAAGGACGAGACCGAGCTGACCAGCTGGATTCTCGAATCTGCGGACCTCAGCCTGGAGCAGGCCGCGGCCCATCCGGAAGGCATCGAGTACGCACCGATACGCTATGAGAGGTGGAAGAGCGAAACCCTGGGCACGCCATCGGGAAAGGTGGAGTTCCGCTCCCAATACCTCGAAGATCTCGGCTACCCCGCACTCCCGGAGTACAAGCCTCCCGCCTACCTGGATGCGCCCGATCCCGATTATCCCTACGTATTGATCACCGGCGCCCGTAAGCTGCTCTACTACCACAGCCGCTTTCGCAACATCAAGCGCTTCCGCACCGCAATCCCGGGACCGGAGGCGGAGCTGCATCCCCGGGACGCCGCCGCCCTCGGTGTAGCGGACGGGGAGGAGATCCGCATCACCTCCCGCATCGGCAGTCTCGAGGTTCCGGTCAAGATCATGTCCAAATCCGAGATCCTCCCCGGCACCCTCCAGCTGACCCACGGCTGGAAAGAGGCCAATGCGAATCTCCTGACCCATGACGACCGCTTCGATCCGATCAGCGGCTTCCCCCTGATGAAGGCTGTGGAGGTGCGGCTGGAGAAAGTGGAGAAGGTTTGATCCGGAGGCGCGCCCTGATAGAAACAAATTGACAGCAGACCTGGAATTTGCGTACTTTTCTCGCTGAGATACAACCGAATGAAAAATCTGACAGAAGGAAGCGAAGCCAGGGGGATAATCAGCTTCGCCGTACCCATGCTGATCGGCAATGTCTTTCAGCAGATGTACATGATGGTGGACAGCGTCGTCGTGGGCAGGGGGGTGGGCAAGGAGGCCCTGGCTGCGGTCGGCGCCTCATTCCCGATCATTTTTCTCATGGTTTCGCTGATTATCGGCATTACCATGGGCGCCAGCATCATGCTTTCCCAGTACTTCGGTGCCAGAGATACGGACAAACTGAAAAAGACGATCGACACGACGGTGATCTTCCTGTTGATTACCGCCGTATTGGCGACTGTGGCAGGACTGATCTTCAGCGGACCCATTCTGAAGGTGCTGCGCACACCGGATGCCGTCTTCCCTCTGGCCAGACAGTACCTGAACGTAATGTTTGCCGGTATGGTGTTCATGTTCGGCTACAACACGGTCAGCGCCATCCTGCGTGGCTTGGGGGATTCGAAAAATCCCCTCTATTTCCTGATCATTGCCAGCATCGTAAACATCGTTTTGGATCTTCTGTTCGTCATGGTATTTCATTGGGGCGTCGCCGGAGCCGCCTGGGCAACGGTCATCTCCCAGGGAGTTTCCCTGGTGGTTGGGGTGATCTACATGCAGCGTTCACCCTACGGCTATCTCCACGTGCATCCGAAAACGATCCGTTTCGACCGGGAGATCTTTCGGAATATGCTGAAGATCGGCCTTCCTACGGGGATCCAGCAGTCCCTGGTCTCCCTGGGCTTCATCGCCCTGACCCGCATCGTCAATCCCTTCGGTACCAATGTAATCGCCGGCTACACCGCCGCCTCACGGCTGGACTCCTTCGCCGCCATGCCGGCCATGAACCTCTCTATAGCGATGTCCACGTTTGTCGGCCAGAATATGGGGGCGCAAAAACAGGAACGAGTCCGAAAGGGTTATATCTCCACCATGCTCATGTCCGGCGTGATCTCCCTGGTCATGACGGTGATCATGATCATCTTTCGGCATGCTCTGATCGGTCTGTTTGCCAAAGATCCCGCCGTAGTGGAGATCGGAGCCGAATACCTGCTGATCGTCTCCTCGTTCTATGTCGTTTTTTCCAGCATGTTCATCACCGGGGGCGTGCTGCGGGGAGCGGGAGACACCCTGACCCAGATGGTCTTCACCCTGGTGGCGTTGTGGGTGGTGCGGATCCCGGTCTCCGCCCTGCTGTCTTCAAATCTCGGCAGCCCCGGTATCTGGTGGGGGATTCCCGCCGGTTGGGTCGTGGGTTTCACCGCCAGTTTCCTCTACTACCTCGGGGGGCGGTGGAAAAAGAAAGTGCTGATCCGCCGGCCGGCGGCAGCCTGAAGATGCTACTTGAACACTTCCGCCAAGCCAAAGGAGGCGGTGTATACGGATCCGGCTCCACTGACGTAGTTGGCCACCCGAATAGCCTCCACAATCTCTTCTTTGCTGGCGCCGTGCTCGATCGCTTGGCGGGCTAACCAGGCAACTCCCCCCGTCGCGCCGTGGGCTGCATCAAGGACCATGGCCAGCAAATACTTGGTTTTCGCACTCAGAGCTCCATCTGCAAATGCCCTTTCGCTGCTCTGTGCAACCAAATCGAAGAACTCGGGGTCTAGTTTCCTGATGGTTTCCAGGGGATGTCTATCCATTTCTACCTCCATCGTATGCGTTACTCTTTCACTTTTTCGCTACCTAATTATACCCTCCCCGGGGAAGATTTGAAGGATCCGTTATTTCACCCTACTGCTTCGCTCGAAAGCCAGGGACTCTTTCCTCACTGGTTTCATCGATCTTCTCCCCCGGGCACCCTGTTACTCGATATCTATCTGTTGTGATATAGAGACTTTCGGATTGAAATCCAGTAGTCCTTCCCACCGTGTTTTCCCTATTGCTTACACCTTTGAGTCTATCACCGCAGGTGATTGAGTGTCAGCAGAAAAGGCAGGATGGAACCCGCAGCAAGCAGGATCCCGTACAGCAGGAAACCGAGGGAGAAACTGGCATTGTCTCCGAGCCATCCTAGCAGCACGGGAAGGATGCCTGCGCCGAAACCGTAACCGATCGGCAAGATCAAGCTTAAGGTGATGTTCTGTAGATTACGCGGTGCTATGCGGGCGGCAGCCATGAGGATGGCGGGAAAAATACTCACGATCAACAGGGGCTGACTGAAAACCGCCACGAGCACGACTGCCCTGGATCGCGCCCAGATGGCAACGGTGGCGATGCCGGCCGACAACAAGATGGCGCTGATGACCGGTTTCGCACCAAACCTGTCTACCAGGTAGCCTGCGAACAGAAGGGCGATCAATCCGCTGATGCGGGACACACCAACTAACGTGTTGACCAAAGCCGGATCCAAACCCCTCTCGAAAACAAGATATGTGGGAATGATCGAGTACAGCCCGATGCTCGCCCCGGCACCCAAAGCCATCAAAACGGCTGCGACCCAGAAGGAGGGTAACGAGAGAATCTGGGTGATATTGCGAAGTACCGGCGCTTCTCCGCGGAACTCTCCGCCTCGACTGAAGATAATGAATAGAGCCCCGATCAGAAGGCCCAGGGCGGAGATGATGTAAATACAGGATCGCCACTCGAGATGGCGAAGGAGGAGAGCTACGATGAGCGGCGCCGCGATGAAACCGAGGTTCGGCCCGAACTCGTGTATGGACAGTACCTTGCCCTCATCCCTGGAATCAACAAGAGAGCTGGCAGTGGCAATCCCCGAAGGCGGATAGAGTCCCGCTCCGACGCCGACGAGTATCAACCCCACCCGAATCAGCAGCAGCGACGGGCTTGCTGCAATGAATACCGTGGCTGAGCTCACCAGCATGACGGCCAGAAAGATCGTCGATCGGTGGCCGAACCGGGAGGCGATGAACCCGGAAAAGAGGTTCATGCAGGTGTAGCCCAGTGTCATGAAGAGGAAAAAAGACGCGGATTGTGTATGACTGAGGTGAAGGTCATGTTCGATCGAGGGCAGCAAGGGGGAGTAGATCACCCGAGCTATAAAAACGAAGAACAGAACGGATACGAGGAGAAGGATCGTGTGCATGTTGGCACGGATGCCCTTGATAAGTGGCTTGTGTGAACTTCGCTTTGGTTGACTCAGTTTCATTCTCCGGAATACTGGTTGGCGCTCTACAGATTTTTCGGCCGGCCCCGCATCAGCGCACCAACTCGAAGGACCACAGCTGGTTGCCGCCGAAGGTGGGGACGACCAGGAGGTTCTTCTCCGGGATGTAGCAGAAGTCGGCGGTATTGGCCTTCTGTGAGCTTATGTCCAACAGAACCTGTTCCTCCTCCGCAGGAGACACGAGGCGGACAATGCCGCTCCAGTCGCTTATCAGATAGTCTCCGGCTCCCGTAGGCTGAAGGCCGTCTATTCCACCGGCAGTCTTCACGAGGACGGTGAGCTCCTCTTTGTCCGGCTTCCAACGCAGAATCCTGCTTTGAACTCCAATCAAAAGTTCATCCCCTTCCCAGAACAGTCCGTTGGGACCTTTGAGATACCTGCCACCACTGAGGACCGTCGCGATCTTCCCGTCCTCGAGGGCATAGATCGTATCCGCACTGGAATCCGAGATATAGACAGTTCCTTTTGGATCAACGGCGATGTCGTTCAGGAACTTCGCCCCCGGCACGGAATGAACAGTCAGGACGGTGCCGCGGTTTTTATCGATGACAACGATCCTGTCAATATCGGTGACGTAGAGTTTTTCCCCGTAAACACCCATGCCCTTGGGCGCGTTCAGGCCCGCAACCCATTCCAGATTCAGAATCTGTCCATTGAGATCCACTTTGGAAATAAAACCTACTCCGTTTTTTTGAGCAGGCCCGCCGTTTATGTTGGAAACATAGAAACACCCTGCTTCGGGATCGAAAAACACCGACTCCGGGACCTTGAAAACCGGGGCGGTTGACCACCGCTCCCTCAATGTTGCTTCGGCACCGAGTATCTGGAGACAAAACAGGAAGAGAATACCTAAAAGCGCAGCTCTTTTCATAACAACCCCCTGTCTACAATGTTGAGAAACGAACGGCCGTAAGTCAACTAACGGAAATCCGGTAGTTGCTCCTCCCCAAGGGATTCCGCGAGGGATCAAGCCAGGGCTTCGACGAAATAGCGGGGATTCAACGATTCCCCGGTCGCCTTCTCGATCAGAGCACGCCAGTCCAGGCTGGCACCGGGGGAGAACACACATTCGATCAGCCAACGGCCGGCGGCGGGCCGGCCCACGATCCCTCCGGCTTGCTCCTCCAACCTTCTTCGCATCTGGGCGACCATAAGGTGGCCCAGCTCGTAGTTGTGGTAGTACACAGGGAACAGGGCGACGTGGATCTTGGCCGCCCAATCCGGCGCCCGTCTTCCGTCCGGCCTCCGCAGGAGCTGATAGCGTTCCACACAGTCCCACCAGATCTTGTCCAGATCCGCCTCCGGATCGCTGTAGAACAGCCGTTCGAAGCGGGTCATGGCCAGGCACCAGCGGGTGAAGATGAGCTTCTTGTCCCGATACTCCCGGAAGGCGGAAGCGGCGATGGACCGGGCTCGAGCCTCAGGGATGCCCAGCACCCCGGCATACCACTCGGGATCGAAGGTCAGGGAGCCCATCAGTATCGCCACCGCTTCGGTGGTGAAGGCATGGGCCGGAGAGCGCAGCAGCCAGGGAAGCGATGCATCCACATACTGGTCGTAAACGCCGTGGCCGAGCTCGTGGAGGAGCGTTTCCGCCCAGCGGTGGGTGGGCTGCAGATTGTTCAGGGTGCGGATATCTCCCTCCCGATCCAGGTCGATGCAGAAGGCGTGCTGATTCTTGCCGGGCCGGGGGTACAGATCCGAGCGGGAGAGGATCGATCCGACATCCATCCCCAGCCCGGTATAGGTCGCTACGGCAAGCTCCTCGATGTCCCGATCCGCAACCAGCGAATCCAGGTCCACCTCCTCGAGCTGGGGCCCGTCCTGAAAGAAACGGTCGCCGTAGTGCCAGGGACGAAGCTCCTTCTCCGCAACACCGAAACGAGAGCTCAGGGTCTTGTCGATCCTCGCTTTGAGCCGGGTGAAAGGTTCCCGGGACTGCGCCTCCAAATCGTCAAAAAGGACAAGCAACTCCTGCTCGTCGATCTCATCGAGAAGCAGGGCGCGATGGAAGTGATCCCGGAAGCCCTGGGAGCGGGCTGCGGCGTTCCGCAGTCGGGCCATTTCCCGAACATCTTCGGCTACCTTCTGCCCCACCTGTTTGCTCGCCTCCCACACCTGCTGCAGCCGGGTGGCGTCCTGGGAATGCTTTAGAATCTCGTCAATCTGATTGTCGCTCAAGCTCTTGCCGTCGACCCGGGCACGGAAGTTATAGTAGCGCTTGCGCACCCGGCTCTCCAACTCGGTCAGCCGCTCGGTGGTCGCCTCATCCTGCTGGTTCCGGGCGGCGGCCAGATAGATCAGCTTGAGCTGACGGCTCAGGAGAGGATCGTCGACCTGTTCACCCTCATACAGCCGCTTCGCCGCCTGAAACAGTTCGGGATCGGACCAGAAACGTACGTACGCCGCTTGAGCCTCTCTCACCTGGCCGATAGCTTCCTCCCTGCCGGTAACAGCGGCTTCCCACTCCGCCAGGTAGAAGGCTTTCTCCAGGGGACGGACTTGCTCGGTTATTTTCTCAACAAAGTTTGCCGGGTCTTGGATTACTGGGTTTTGCACTACGGTATTGCCTTTCGTTTCAGACCAGGAAGTGCGCAAGGTCGAGGGCTTCCAGAGCCTTCCGGGAGGGCAGCCCTGTTGAGGGATCCAAATCCTCGTGTTTGATGTATTCCTTGACCATGGTCTGCAAATCGACGGTTACACCCTTGGTCTCTCCACTGTCAAGAGGCGGATTGCCCAACACCCGCTCGGGAAAATCGTAGCGATCCACGCTCCAGCCGGCCCTTACGTTGAAGATCTGCCGGACCAGGGTCAGCCTCCTGCCGACTTCTTCCAGCTCTTCCAGGGTCCAATCCGTTCCGTCCGCGGCTTTCAGGAAATCCGGAAGCGTCTTGTAGCTCAAGATGGCATAGCCGAACAGGCACAGGCCTGCAGAGTTGAGCACATGGGCCCAGTTGGCATTGGCGCTGTGGTGCTCGGCCCGTCCTTTCGCTTCGCTGGCTCCGATCTCCGGCATTTCGTATCCGGCAATGGGAAAAGCCGTGGAGCCCTGGGTATGCCGGGCGGGAGTCGGATCCATGAAGTACGTCAAGGCAAGACCGGCATTCCAGCGGGGATCGTGGGCCGGCAGGGCTTCCCCTCTGACCGCCATGACATAGGGGGCTGTATCCTTGCCGAACACCCGTACGGCCTCATCAAAGCCTTTGGCCAGGACCGCCCCTATCCCTTCGGCCCTGCCGATCTTCTCGACCAGGGCGACGACGGCTTCCGCCCTGCCCCAGCCCAGCTCCAGCCCGCCGGTCTGCTCCTTGCCGATCAATCCCCTTTCATAGCACTCGGTGGCATAGGCCACCAGGGCTCCGGTACCGATTGTATCCAGACCGTAGCGGTTGCACAGGTCGTTGATACGAATCAGGGCTTCCAGGTTGTCGGTGAGCAAATTCGAGCCGAACATGCCCATGGTTTCGTACTCCGCCTTGTGCACCGGCCCTTCGGTCTTGAAGGGCCCGTGCTTGACCTCTACGTGTCCGCCGCAGCCGATCGGGCAGCCGCTGCAGGCGTAGCGCTTGAGCTGGTAGTCTTTCACCTTTTCCGCGGTCACGGTGAACCCTTTCATCTCCTCGACCGAGGAGGACCAGTTCTTCCAGGGGGCATCGCCGGAGTTCAAGGCTTCCTCGTAAAACATCGGCGTGCCGAACTCTGTGAGGGTGTTCCCGAACTCCTCCTTGAAGACGGACAGGTGCTGCTTGCGCAGGGCTTTCATGCCCTCCGGGTCGGCAATCCGGATTGGCATATTTCCTTTTACGACCACGGCTTTGATTTTCTTGGAGCCCATCACCGCTCCAAGGGCCGACCGGGCGGCGAAGCGTCCCTTGTCCGTGGAGATACCGGCAACGGCAGCCAGATTCTCCCCGGCCGGACCGATGCAGGCCACCTCACAATCCTTGCCGTGTCGTTCTTTCAGGGAATCTTCGGTCTGGTAGCAGTCTTTGCCCCACAGATCCCCAGCGTCGAGGATCTCCGCGCGCAAGCCCCCTTCCACCGAGGCTTCGCCGTCCGGCTGCACCAGCAGGTAGAGCGGTGAGCTCGCCCGACCCATGAACAGAATCACGTCCAGACCGGTCTTCTTCATCTTCGGTCCGAAGCGGCCGCCGCAGTTGGCATCCCCCCACCCGCCGGTGGAGGGAGACTTGCCGAAGACCATGAAACGGGAGGCTATGTACGCGCCGGTTCCGGTCAGATAACCGGCGGCGAATCCCAGGATATTCTCCGGGCCTAGCGGATCACAGGCCGGATCCATGCGCTCCAGAAGCAGCGCCGCTCCCAGACCGTACCCTCCCAGATACTGACGGTAGAGCTGCTCCGGAACCGCCTCGATCACGCAGTTTTTCGTGTTCAGGTCTACGGACAGAAGTTTTCCCGTTACCGCGTACATCGGCTTGCCTCCGACAAGTGAGAATGGAGGGCACGGCCCGGCACCCGTTGGTATCGGGCGTGCCCCGTTTTACCGTTGCTTCAGAAGTCGCGAACCGATCCGATCCTGCTGTCTACTTCTTGGCCAGATCGGCGAACTTCAGAACCCTTCCGTCGGTGGAAACGAGCGGCTGGGGTGGATGGCTCTTCTGAGTAGCGAAGGTCACTATGACCATGATCACGCCGCCGAGACATCCCGGTCCCAGCGCCCACATCCATTCCGGTTCGGGGAACAGGGTTCCGGTGACGATCATCCAGATAATCATGGACAGAAAGCCGGTGAGCATCCCCGCCACCGCTCCCGGAGCGTTGGCTTTCTTCCAGTACACACCGAGGATCAACGGGAAGAACAACACGTGGAAGAGCATCTGGAAGGCGACGACGAGCAGGTCGTACATATTGGCGTAGAAGATCCCGATCAACAGTGCCGCCCCGCCTACAAAGAGTACACTGATCCTCGAGGCGGTGGTCAGCCCACGGTCGGAAAGGGTGTTCCCGCTGGCCTTTTCGTAGATCGGCTTGTACAGGTCATTGGCCAGGACCGCGGCCGGAGCGAAGATAGCCGAGTCTCCCGAGGACATGATCGCCGCCAGCAGGGAGGCGATGAAGATCCCCGCCAGGGCCGGCGGCAGCACGGTTCGAGCCAACACGAGAACGATCCGCTCGCTGTCCTCGTTGATTGCCTCCGCCATGGCGGGTCCCAAGGTCCCGTTGGCGATCATGGTGACGGCTGCAAATGCAAGGTAGACCGGGATGGCACCCAGGATCCAGTACCCGACACCGCTGATCCAGGAAGCATTGCGGGCGACGTTCCCGTTCTTGGCTATGATAGCCCGCTGGTACAGGTCGGGGGCTGCCAGGGTTCCCAAACCTACACCCAGGATTGCCGCGATCCACCATACCCAGCCACCGAGATCCGGCGGTGCAAGCTCCGAGCCGACCGCGGGAAAGATCTTGAAGAAGTGGCCTGGAGTCTCCGCTCGGATGGCATCCCAGCCGCCTGCAAACCGGATGGACAGCGGGAAGATGATGACCAGCCCGAGAAGCAGGATGATAACCTGGACGAAGTCCGTCCAGGCAACGGCCAGTATACCGCCGAGAATCGTGTACAGCAGGATGATCGCCGTCCCGATGAAGATCGTCAGCAGGTAGGGCCAGCCGAAGATGAACTCGAATACCTTGCCGATGCCCACCAGCTGAACGGCCGCCCACAAACAGTAGGTCGGAACCATCAGCAGTCCAGACCAGTTGGCGGCCCATTTACCGTAACGACAGGAGAAGAACTGTGCCGCCGTGTTCACCTTGGCGTCGTGAACGATCTTCATGAACAGGAACGCCGCCAGCAGCAGCGTCAATCCGGCTCCATAGGGATCGTACATAACCCCGTGAAATCCCTCGTAGAAGGCCGTTCCCGAACCTCCCATGACCGTTCCGGCACCCCACCAGGTTGCAAACAAGGTGGCGGTAACCAGCCAGAGCGGCAAGCGCCGCCCCGCCGCCAGATAGTCATCGCTTCCCTTCACCCGCCGGGCCACCACGATCCCTACCACGATCATGCCGGCGAAATAGAGAAAGATGACTATCAGTTCGATTGCGCTTGTACCCATCTATCCCTCCCTGAGCTTTCCTGGGCGACGTCCCCCAGCCCTCCTACCCACTTGTCTCACCCTCGTATGTGAGTTTCGACACGGCAGCAGGCGCTTGGAAACTATCGCCCGTTTTCAAAACGCGAACCACTTTCCGGCCGGCGACGCCCGCACCGAAGAATGGCGTTCAAACCCTAGCGAACAAATTATACCTCGGTACTCTATGCCAACCTCTTCACCTCTTTCAAGACATCCTCTGTGATGTTCAATGTTTCCTCGATATCCTCTTCCTTATGGGCGGCGGAGATCGAATACTCCTCGAACCAGCCGCTGCCCATCGGGATCACCCCCTTGCTGAGCATCCCGTACCAGTACTCCCGCCACATCGCCTTGTTTCCCTGGTTGGCTTGTCTATAGGTGTGGGGAATATCGGGCACGAATTGGATACCCCCCAACGGCCCCTCGTGGGTCACGCAGGCCGGCAGCCCCAGGCGTTTGATGATATCTTTCAGACCCTTCGCGTACTTGTCACCGAGGCTGTCCATCTCCTTGTACTTCTCCCTGGTCAGTACCTTGGTCAAACAGGCCAGGCCCGCCGCAGCGGTCAGCGGGTTGGCGTTGTAGGTTCCGAAATGCACCGCCGGGCCCAACGGCGTGATCATCTGCATGAGATCCCTGCGGCCACCAAACGCCCCGAGGGGGGTTCCTCCTCCGATCGCCTTGGCCAGACAGACCAGGTCCGGCTCGATTTTGTATTTCTCGCAGGCCCCGCCATAGGCGATACGGCAGCCGATCTTTACCTCATCGAAGATCAGCAGGACGTTGTACCTGCGGGTCAGCTTGCGGGCCTCATCCAGATACCCCGGATCCGGCGGGATCACCCCGCCGTTGGTCATGCAGGGCTCGAGGATGAAGCAGGCGATCTCTCCCTCGTGTTTTTTCAGCTGGTACTCCAGGCTCTCCAGGTGGTTGAACTGTACCACATGGGTATGCTTCCAGGTCCCCTCGGGGATCCCCGCGCTTTCCGCCACCGAGGAGGGCATCCACTCAGGCCCGGCCGCTGTATTGGTCGGTACCGCGGTGCTGACCAGCAGGATATCGCTGGCACCGTGATAGGCTCCCTCCACCTTGAGCACGCCCATCTTGCCGGTGGCCGCCCGGGCAAGGCGCACGGCATACATCGTTGCCTCCACTCCGGACTGGGTGAACCGCAGCATCTCGATCACCGGATAGCGGCGGTGGATCTCCTCAGCCAGATCCGTGGCCCTGGTTCCCGGCAGGCCGTACAGGATCCCCCGATCGGCCTGCTCTTTGATCGCCTGGGCGATCAGCGGGTCGGCATGCCCCGCCACCATGGCCGCATAGCACATGCAGTAGTCGATATACTTGTTGCCGTCCAGATCCCAGACGTAAGCTCCCTGGCTGTCCTTGACCATGATCGGATACGGCGGCCAAAACTGTATGGCGCTGCCAACTCCGCCGGGAATGATCGCCTGAGCCCGCTTCGCCTCTTTACCCGATGTCGGGGTCCGAGCCACGTATTCGTCGTAGAAACTCATCGCTGTTCCTCCTCAGAACTCGAATTATTGTTTGAATGATCGATCAAAGCAAAGGGCAAGTAACAATCCATCATGAATCGCGGTCTCCTCTGAGAAGGTTCCACAGACTCTCCTTGTAGCTGGAAGCAGCCTGATTGAGCTCAGGACTGTCGCCGTGAACCACCCGATACAGGTAAAAACCTTCGATAGTGGAGATCAGCTGGATAGCCAGCAAGTCGGGATCGAGATTCTCGATCCCGGTCTCCTCCATATAGTCTTTGATCAGACCCACGATCATCTGGTGATCGTGCTCATACATCCGGCGGAAGCGTGCACGAATGCGTTCATCACTCAGAGCAAGGTAGAAGCTGCCGTAGAAGACCTTATCCTCAACGCTCTGGGGAATCTCGAAGTCGAAGTTTTTGTCTATGTAGAGGGTCAGACGTTCCTTGGCGCTCTTCGTCTGCTTGATCGCCCGGTGATAGGTCCTGTCCATCCTCTCGACCATGTAATCGACAAGAGCGAGGATCAGTTCCTCTTTACTGGCGAAGTAGTGCATGAGGAGGCTGGGCGAAACCCCCATCTCCTTGCCGATCTGCTTGAGGGTTGCTCCTTCCAGTCCTTTTCGAGCAATTACCTGATAGCAACTCTCCATAATTTCCCGTCGGCGAATTGTGGATTTGCTCTTTCGACCCATTTTTGTTTGAACGATCAATCAATATTATTATGGATTTTTATTCCTGTCAATAATTTTTTTACTTTTATATTCATAATACTAATAGGCTGTAAGTTCGCCTCACAATCCCTTGCATGACCCCGAAGAGGTCGGTATGGTCTTTGCGATGGACAAGAAGGAACTGATTTCCTACTTGGAAAAAATCGATCAGAGGCTGAACAGTCCAACATCCTTGTGTATCTACGAAAGCGCGGCCTTTATTCTGCTCGATGAGCCAGACAGAACCAGCCTGGATATCGATGTAGCCGGACCGTACTCGAAAGTTGACCTGGGGGAGCTTCGCCAGGCTGCCGAGAGGGCAGGACTGCCATTCAACCCGGAAGAGAGCTCCCGCAGCGACCACCTGGAATGGATATCCGGCCTCCGACTGTGTTTGGCGGCACCTCAGCCGGAGTCCGAGATCTTGCTTTGGAGCGGCCGTCGCCTCACCGTGAAGACGGTCTCCGTGGCCGACCTGATCGCCAGCAAGCTAATTCGCTACGACGAGATCGATCAAAGCGATATCGAATACCTTGTCATGCAACAGCCGATCAAGGAACAAGATATCCAGAGCGCTGTCCATCGGCTTCCCTCGCCCTTTAATGGAGATACGATCGTGCTCGAAAACTTTGATCTTCTCAAACAGGACATGAAGCGCTGGAAGGGTACCTGATGAGGCCACGTGAGAAACTCCAGCTTTGCTACGAGCTCGCCTTTTTCCCGCCTCGTCTGAACGAATTATGGAACGAAATTCGCAGCGGAGAGATTAGGAAT
>Ga0315555_1001253_pt1 | contig 18316 bp, 16 predicted proteins | sample SalMarSW160380MG_FD_202113 | JGI IMG/M metagenome (GOLD analysis project Ga0315555, IMG submission 202113) | Salt marsh sediment microbial communities from the Plum Island Ecosystem LTER, Massachusetts, United States - Salt Marsh Sediment SW1603-80 ... | reverse complement strand
TGCAAATTTCCCTTATTGTAAACAGAATACATCTTATTTTAGAATAGTTCCAATTTTGCTCCTTGTCAAGAAATCTCTAACTCATAGTTCCCTGTCTGAAGCCCCTTTTTCGTTCCGCCATGAGGTCCTTCCTACTGGATCATCTCTTTCACTATCTTAAACACCGCAGGATGCCTCATCACCAGGATGTCGGCCCCGGCCATAAGGTAATTGATGGCCGTCACCTCCTCCCAGGCGATCCCCAGTTCCTCCCGTTCCTTGGGCTCTTTGTTCTTCCAAACTTCTCCCCCGAAGTTGGCTATAACCGGCATCTGCATCATCGCATCCTGGAACTGGATACCGACGTGCTTGGTCCGCTCCATGACGGAGAAACAATATTCGATACCGTACCCCAGGGCAGAAGCCAAGGGATCGAGGACGATCCGGTCACTGGACAAGATCCGGCTCAGCTTGACATCGAGTTCCTTCTGGAGGTTGATATCCACCGGGGCCTGTGACACCACACAGTGGCCGTGCTCCTTGGCGGCAGTGGCGATGGGCTCAAAGTTTTCTTTGATGACCGGCCCGATGAGGAGGTTTTCCCCGCTCAGGGCCTCCGCCACCTTGGCGAGTACGGCGGGGTCTTTGGTCTCATTCCCCGTCGTGTAGACGATCATCGGGATAGAGACGGCCTCATAGACCCGTTTTACGAGTTCAGCGGCCTGCTCGGGCGGCGTGTCTTTTTCGTTCGGATCAGCACTGATAAGATAGAGAAAGACAAAATCAGCCCCCAGTTCCTCGCACCGCTTGGCCCAGGCTGCGGGATCGGACGCCACATCTTTATACGGCCCTAAAACCCAGGGGGCCCAATTCTGCGGCTCCATATCCCAGACCTCCAAAGCGATCTTGGGCGGATTGGGGAATGCCCCCTCATCAAAGGTCTGGTTAAAAGCAAGGACGTTTTCCCCTCCTATGGTTACCGCTCGCTTGCCCTTTCCAATGGTTACTTCAGCAATCTTTCCCTTGTAGCTCTCCACCGGTGCCTTATAGGCCATATTCATACCTCCTTGCTATTGTTCCAACCACGTATGAGAATAGAGTATCTCCCCCATGAGCACTTTCGTCGTCTTGGCGTAGTCTCGCTCCTGAGGAGAGAGGGAAGCCAGATCCACATCCTCTCCATCCATGACCTTGTGGATCACCTCCACGATCCCGGGCAATTTCCCCCGTACCAGATCTCGTAATTCGGCATCAAAGGCATCCACAATGGCCGAGTGCATGCCGTTTCGATCCAGCATCACCAGATAAGTCCTGTTGAGAATCCCCCGCACCTCCTCGGGGGCCCCATTGGAGATATTGGAGAGGCCGATGGTCGATTTTACCCCGGGGAGGAGATCCGGCAGCATCTGGGTGAATTCCATACACGCCACCACCCCTTGCTGTGCGACACTCACGGGGAGCAAAATGGGATCAATCCACAGCCGCTCATTCTCGATCCCCAGTTCATTGGCGTAGGCCGCCGTCTCCATGATGCTTTCGGCCCTGGCCTCGGCATCGGAGGGGATACCCTGATCGGTCAGCACGGAGAGAATCACCTCACATTTGTATTGGGCGGCCAAGGGGAGCGTCTTTTCCTTGCTCTCCCCTTTGCCCGAGGCGGAGTTTATCAGCGGCGGCCACTTAGCCACCTTGAGGCCGGCCTCCACCGCCAGGGGATTCGTGCTGTCCAAAGCGAGGGGACATTCGACCACTTCTTGGACGGTCTCTACCAGCCACCCCATGATCTCCGGGTTCTTGCGGGCCGGCCCGACATTGAGATCAATATAGTCTACCCCAACATCGGCCTGTTCCTTGGCCATCTGCTGCAAGGCCTTCTTATCCTGTTGATTGACGGCGTCGGAGACCTGTTTGGCAATGATGTGTATATTTTCCCCGATTAGTAGCATCTGCTTCACCCTCCTTCAGTTGACTAAGATCTTTTCCATGAGCTCCCGCACTGCCTGTACCACCGTATTGTCTTCGGGCAATTCCAGCAAAGATCGCCCTTCTAAATCAAACCTCCCGATCTGCTCATCCTCGGGTATGGAACCGAAGATCGTTAAGCCCTTCTCCTCTATCTTGTTTCGGATCACGGGGTCTATCTCACCAGGTACCCGATTGATCACAAATCCCATCTGTTTGACATCGAGTTTCAAGTCGTGAGCCAACTCGGCGATCCTCGCGCCGCTCTGAACGCCCTTGAGGGAGTGATCGGAGACGAGGAAGAGGATGTCAGCCGCCCGGGTGGTTCGTCTGCTCAGGTGCTCCATACCTGCGGCGTTGTCCATCAGCGAATAGGGGTAGTTGTTTTCCAGGTTGTCCATGATCCTGCGCAAGACGGTATTCACATAGCAGTAGCACCCAGGGCCCTCACCTCTGCCCATGCTCAGAAAATCAAATCCCTTCTCCTCAACCATCACCTCACTCAATTTTCCCTCCAGCCACTTATCCTTGGAAACCCCCGGTGGCAACTGAGAGGCCTTTTGCTCCATCTCGTCCAAGATCGCACCGACGGTCTGCATGCCGTTCAGGCCGAGGGCCTCGGCCAGGTTGCCGTCGGCATCGGCATCTATCACGAGTGCCGGCCCTTTCCCCGCCCGGATCAGGTAGCGCAGGATCGCGGCGCTCAAGGTCGTCTTTCCCGTACCCCCCTTGCCGGAAACAGCGATATGAAAGGGCACAATGCCTTCCTACTTCCTAGGCCTAGGTCACACCAGCCGCCAGCTTGGCCGCCTTAACGGTATTGAGCATCAGCATGGTGATGGTCATGGGACCAACCCCGCCGGGGACCGGGGTGATGGCGCCGGCCTTGTTCTGCACCTCTTCAAAGTCCACGTCCCCGGCCAATTTGGCCTTCCCCTCCGGGGTCTTACCGATGCGGTTCACTCCCACATCGATCACCACCGCCCCTTCCTTGACCATATCCGCCGTTATGGCCTTGGGGCGACCGGCCGCCACGATGAGGATGTCCGCCCGTTTTGTATGAAAGGCCATATCCTTGGTACGGGTGTGGCACACGGTCACGGTGGCGTTGGCATGGGGTAACTTCTGCATGAGGATGGCGGCGATGGGTTTACCCACGATATTGCTGCGCCCCACTACCACGACCTCTGCACCCTCGATCTGGGTCCCGGAACGAATCAGCAGTTGCCAGATCCCGTGGGGGGTACAGGGGAGAAAATCTGGTTCCCCGATCAGGAGCTTTCCCACATTCACGGGGTGAAAGGCATCCACGTCTTTTTTAGGATCGATGGCGTAGAGAACCTTCGTCTCATCGATATGCTTGGGCAGGGGCAACTGAACCAGGATGCCGTGGATCTTGGGATCTTTGTTGTATTTCGCGATGAGTGTGAGGAGGGCTTCCTCGGTGATATCCGGCGGTTGGTTGTCTTGGACGGAATAAAACCCTAATTCCTTGGAGGTCCGCTGCTTGGCCGTCACATAACTCTGCGAGGCCGGATCCTCTCCTACCAAGATGGTAACCAACCCCGGTACTACCTTATGCTGTGCCTTGAGCTCTTCAACCTCTTTTGTAAGTTCCTCGCGGATCTCCTTCGCTACTTCTGAACCCTTGATGAGCTTCGCAGTCATAGGCCTCCCCTCCTCTAACTATCTATTATAGTGTCACCTAAATTATCACTTTTTGTTGATAAAAAGGGAAGGAAGTTCCTTCCTTCACAAGAAAGGCAACTTAAAATATTTTCCCTCCCTTGTCAAGTCCTTCTTTGGAATTTTCGGGATGAATCGGGAAAAGGCCGTCGGCAGTACGCCCAGACACAAGGCCCCTTTTGGATTGACAAGGGGGGGGATCTTGATCTACTATAAATTTGTGATATTTTGAACAAGAATGCCGTATGATATGCACTAAAATAAAATAAGGAAGGTGAAAATGAGTAACTTTGATGCCATCTATCACGACTATATGGAGCGACGCAAGGCCGTCCTGGCGATGGGCGGTGAGAAGGCCCTGGCAAAGCGTCGGGAAAAGGGACAAACCCACGCGCGTGAGAGGATCGATATGCTCCTTGACCCCGGCACCTTTGTAGAAGTCGGCACCTACATGAGACATCGCCAATACGCGTTCGGCATGGCCGACAAGCTTATACCCGCAGAGGGTGTCGTCGCCGGCTATGGGACGGTAGACGGCAGGAACATCATGGTGGTCTCTGAAGACTTTACGGCCATGGCCGGCACCTTTGGTGAGTATCACGGCAAAAAGTTCGTGTGGGCCTTGGATTTCGCCAAGGAGAAGGGGTGGCCCTTTGTGGGGATCAATGACTCCGGCGGCGCCCGCCTCCAGGAGGGGATGGACACGTTGGAGTCCTATGGGTGGACTTTCCGCGCCCAGATCCTTGCCTCGGGGATCGTGCCCCAGATCGGCCTGCTCCTTGGCCCCTGCCTCGGCGGGCAGGCCTATCACCCCATCATGAACGACTTTCTCATCCAGAGCAAGACAACCGGTTTTATGGGGATCGCCGGCCCCGCCTTCGTCAAGACCCAGACCGGGGAGGACATCAGCCTCGAGAAACTGGCCGGGTGGGAGGCCCATGCGGTGAAATCAGGGGGCACCCATGTAGTCGGCGACGATGACAAGGAGTGCATCGAGCTGGCCAGAAGGCTCTTGACCTATCTCCCCTCCAATAACAGAGAAAAGCCGCCGACTATGGAGACCGGTGATGATCCGAATAGGGAGATTCCCGAGCTCGATGAGTTTCTCCCCGATCCGAACCTCCGGACCCCCTATACTATGTATCCCCTCATCGACATGGTGGTCGACAAGGGGAGCTTCTATGAAATACACAAGTACTTTGCCCGCAACCTCATCGTCGGGTTCGCACGCTTCAACGGCAGGGTGGCCGGGATCGTGGCGAATCAACCCACGGTATTGATGGGAGGGCTGGATTGCGACGCCTCCGACAAGCTGGCCAGGTTTGTCCGCTTCTGCGACCTCTTCAATATACCGCTGGTGACCTTCGTGGATTGCCCCGCCTTCTGGATCGGCTCCCCGCATGAGTGGAAGGGCATCTTGCGCCACGGGGCAAAGACACTCTTTGCCTGGGCGGACGCCACCGTACCTCTCATCTCCGTGATCATCGGCAAGTCATACGCGGGCGCGCACTACGCCATGCTCGACAAGAGCATCGGGGCGGACCTCGTCTTTGCCTGGCCGACCGCCAAGATAAACATCGTGGGGGCGGAGACCGCGGCGAGCGTCATCTTCGCCAGGGAAATCAAAGAGTCGGCGAATCCGAAAGAGACCGCTCAGAAACGAATCGAGGAGTACCGGACCACATACGAGCACCCCTATCAGCCTGCGGAGAGGGGATATGTGGACGACGTCATCATGCCCCACGATACGAGGAAGCACGTCTGTCGCGCCCTCGAGGTGCTGGAAAACAAGCAGGTGGCCAGGCCCTGGAGGAAGTATTCCAATATCAATTTATAGGTCCTCCGACAGAGACACGAGGATGATTGCAAGGAGGGGGTAAGTGAGTCCATGGAAAAATCAAGCCTAAAACTAACTGTGACTCTCACCGTATTTGCCATCTGTGTGGCGGGTATCCTGGCGTACGTCTCCGTCCTGGGGGAAAACCATCAGATAGACAGAATAATCACGAGCTATTTCAATAGGTTAAAAGACGGGATGTATCTTGAGGCCTGTGACAACTTCGCGCCAAACTTTCAAGAGGGCACACTTCCCGATGACGAGCAACGTTTGAATTTCAACTTCCTCTTAGAATTGTCCGTCCTTAAGTACTATAACCTCATCGATCAGGATGATTATAAGGTTGAATTGAAGAGGAGCAATTTTTGGATTCCTTTTATCAGCGACGATTCGGTACACGTAAGTATTTTGCTTAAGCAAAAAAGGGATAAAGAGATCCTTGACGTCCTCTCCAGCGACCACAGCGAAAATCTGATCGACAACCTCATTGTGATGGAGCGGGAGAAGGGAAGATGGAAAATAAGGCGATTCGCTATAGCTGATTCCGCTATCGCGGACATATATAATGAGTTGCGGCGGGACATCGATGTGAATAAGTATGTAGCCATGACCTCCGATGGATTGCGCTTCCAAAATGCCGAAATTGATTTCAAGGCCTTAACCCCCATTGATAAACGCCTGCTGAAATTCAGCCTCTATAAGATACAGCAGGTATTGGGTGTACCCCCTAAAAAGACCGAGGGGTTCCCCATGCCCTAAAAAAGCACGGTTCTCTTCTTCGAGGGGACGAACCGGAATAATCCATGGTGGCCGGACAAGAACCTCTCAAAGCCGAGCGTCTTGTATTAAACTCCTCCTTTACATAGAATAAAGGTCATATCGTGCTGAAAAAAATAACCATCCTCTTCGTCCTCGTTTTCACCCTCCTCGGCTGCGGCATTCGGACTCAGATCCCCCCTCCGGAAGGGCCGGAAGGACCCCGTGCCACTCAGGTAACCATCGCTGCCGTCGGCGATATCATGGTCCATGGCGCCCAACTGAAGTCGGCATGGGATGCCGAACGCGATACCTACGATTTTGCGCCGGTCTTCTCCCCGGTCAAAGACCTCCTTTCCGCCGCTGATGTGACCATCGGCAATTTAGAGACCACCCTACCCGGCAGGGAAAAGCTTTACAGGGGGTATCCCCGCTTCGGCACCCCCGACGCCCTTGTGGCGGCCCTGCACGGGGCCGGCATAGACGTACTCACCACGGCCAACAATCACGCCTGCGATACGGGCAAACGAGGGGTGGTCCGAACCATCAAGGTCTTGGATGGCTCCGGCATCCTGCATACCGGGACCTACCGCAACAAATCGGAATATGAGAGCCAACGCATTCTGATGGTTGAACGCAACCGCATCAGGTTTGCCTTTATCAGCTATACGTATGGCCTCAATGGCATGCCCATCCCCAAGGGGACGTATGTAAACCTCATTGATAAGGAACTGATAGCGGAAGACATCAAACTGGCGAGGGAACAATGTCCGGACGTTATCATCGTCCTCATCCACTGGGGCACGGAATATGAACGCTACCCTAATCAGTTTCAAAAAAAGACGGCTGCGTTTCTCTTCTCCGAAGGGGCCGATATCGTCTTGGGGAGCCACCCCCACGTCGTGCAGCCCTTTGAGCTCAAGTCAATCACCGACAAATACGGCGATACGAAACCCCGCCTGGTGATATACTCGTTGGGGAATTTCGTGTCCAATCAGCGGGATCGATACCGCGACGGCGGCATCATCTTCAACTTTACTATACATAAGGATAAAGACACGGCACTGGCCATTACAGACGTGCGCTACACCCCCACCTGGGTCTATGTCCACCGTACAGCGGATAAAAATCAATTTTATATTTTGCCCATCCCACGATATCTCACAAACGATCAGCCGTTACACCTGCCCGACGAAGCCTATCAAAAGATGTTGACCTTTTACAGGGATACGCAATTACACCTGCAAACAAGCCCGATCCAGATAAAAACAGATGAAGCTCCTCTTGATTAAAGGTAAGTAATAGAGAGGAATTTCAGGCACGACAGATGGTGAACGAGCTGTGGTACAAAGACGGACTTCAATTCGAATGCCTACGGTGCGGGAACTGCTGCAGCGGATTCTCCGGCACCGTGCGCGTCAGCGATGAGGAGATCGCCGCCCTCGCCCGCCGCCTCGCTCTCTCTGAAGCGGAGTTTCGGAAGGACTACACGCGTACCATAGGGGGTGGGGCGATCAGCCTCATCGAAAAACCGAACAATGATTGCATCTTCTTTGACCAAGAGCAGGGGTGCACGGTGTACGCGGACCGCCCCCGGCAATGCCGGACATGGCCGTTCTGGCGTTCAAACGTTTATTCACCCGATTCGTGGAAACGAGGGGCCAAGAGATGCCCCGGTATAGGCAGGGGCCGGTTGTATACAGCCGAGCTTATCAAGGAGACGAGCGAAAGCGACGGCAGCTCAGGCAGCATTGCATGATGCGGTTTGGTACGAATTGCAGCGGCTTCCTCAAGGTGAGGATATGGGCACAGAGATTACCAAGATAACTTGGGACCTTGAGCCCATCCCCATTTGCTGGTATCGTAGAGGGGTTCCCGTATAGAAAATAAGGATGGTTACGGCATGTACCTCACAAGAACCCTTCGGTTCCTTGCCTTAATGGTATTTATCTTTGTGGTGGTGCTGCTCCTGGCGCGCAGCAGCATCTGGGAGCTGCGGGCCAGGGCTGAGGAGGGGTTTACCAAACAGCGATTGATGGAACTGCAGGAGGCAACCGCAGGGGAGCAGGCCTTCTCAGGCCCCCTCTACCTGGTGACCCCCCAGGGGGAAGTTCGCCCCCTCGGAAAGACTAATCCCCTGCCCCCGCAAGGGGCTGAGATGATCTTATCATCACTGTCTTCCACCCCTGGGGGATTTCGCCGGGGAGAGCAGTACTGGGTCTACCTCCCCTTGAAAGATGACTCGTGGCTCCTCTCCAGCGCCCCCTATGAGGAGGTCATCGCCTGGACCTCGGGGTTTGAGGCCAGGGAGATCAGGAACGCCGTCCTCGTCATGGTGGCCTTCGGACTCCTGGCCCTGGTCTGGATGTGGGCGGACCGGCGGGCAGTGATTGCGGCCCAAAAGGCCCAGATGGTGGAGGAGCTGGAGCAAAAGGTCCAGGAGAGGACCGAGACCCTGAAGAGGATGAACCGCCTGGCCAGACTGGGGGAGTTCTCCGCCAGCCTGGCCCATGAGATCCGCAACCCCCTCGGCTCCCTGGTGACCGCGGCCAAGCTGCTGCCCGACGCCACGGGAGGGGAAGAGGAGGAACTGGTGGGGGTGATCAAGCGGGAATCGACCCGGCTGGACCGCTTCCTGGCCGATTTCCTCGATTTCTCCAAGGACGCCCAGTCCCGAATCAGGATGAACCCCCTGCACCCCATCATGCAGCGCGCCGTGGAAGGGGTGACCAGGGGGGAGGAGTTTCAGCACGTGCGGGTCACCTATCGCCTGGATCCGCAGGTCAAGGAGATCCCCTGCGACCCGGAGCAGCTGGAGCAGATCTTTTGGAACATCGCCCTCAACGGGGTTCAGGCCATGGGAGGTAAAGGTGAACTGATCGTCTCCTCCCGTCGCAACGGGCGCTGGGCCGAGGTATCCTTCCAGGACACGGGTCCGGGGATCCCCCCGGATAAGAGGGAACAGATCTTCGAGCCCTTTTACACCCAGCGGCGCACGGGGACCGGATTGGGACTCTCCATCGCCAGCAGGATCGTGGAGGCCCACGGGGGATTTATCCAGGTGGCAAGCGACGCCCGTTCCTGGACCCTCTTCACCATTTCCCTCCCCCTGCAGGAAGAAGGATGACGGATACAGCACACATCTTGGTGGTGGACGACGAGCCCTCCATGAGGACGACCCTCTCCATCCTCTTGAAGCGGGAGGGGTACCGGGTCTCGCAGGCCGGTGAGGGCGCCGAGGCGCTGGGGATGCTGGAGCAGGGGGAGTACGACATGGTCCTCACCGACCTCAAGATGGAGGGGATGGACGGAATAGAGCTCCTGCGCCGTATCAAGGCCGCCGCCCCCCACACCGAGGTCCTCATCTTTACCGCCTACGGGACGGTGAAATCCGCCGTGGAGGCGATGCGGCTCGGTGCCTATGACTACATCGGCAAACCCTTCGATGAGGAAGAGCTACTCCTGAAGGTGGCCAGGGCCCTGGAGCGCAAGGCCCTGGTTAGGGAGGTGCGGGACCTGCGGGCGGAGTTGCAAGGACAGGGGGGGCGAGGAAAAATCATCGCCGCCAGCAAGCAGATGCGGGAGGTCTTGGCGACGGTGGACCAGGTAGCCCCCACCGAGGCCACCGTCCTCATCGAGGGCGAAAGCGGCACGGGGAAGGAGCTCATCGCCCGGGCCGTCCACCGGGGCAGCCCCCGCAGCGATTGCCCCTTTATCCCCGTCAACTGCAGCGCCCTTCCGGACACCCTCTTGGAGAGCGAGCTGTTCGGCTATGAAAAGGGGGCCTTCACCGGGGCGGACAAGGGGCGCAGGGGACTCTTTGAGGCGGCCCATACCGGAACCCTCTTCTTGGACGAGATCGGCGACATGCCCCCTCCCCTCCAGGGGAAACTCCTGCGGGTCTTGCAGGAGGGGGAGGTGCGGAAGTTGGGGAGCACGCAACCCATCCAGGTCCAGGTCCGCATCGTGACCGCCACCAACAAGGGGGCCGAGCAGTTAGTGGCCCAGGGCATCCTCCGCGAAGATCTCTTTTACCGCCTCAACGTGGTCAGAATCTCAATCCCCCCCCTGCGAGAGCGGCCCGATGACATCGTCCCCTTGGCCCACCACTTCCTGGAGGTCTATAGGAAGCGGGCCAAAAAGGAGATCGAGGGATTTGCCCCCGATGCAATCCAGGCCATGCTCGATCACCCCTGGCCCGGCAATGTGCGTGAGTTGGAGAACGCCGTGGAGCGGGGTGTCATCATCTGCCGATCCCCCACCATCGCCGCCCAGGACCTCTCCCTGGGAATCCCCGTGCTTGATACGGGATCGGACAAGGGGATGACCCTCAAGGAGTTGGAGCGACGCCACACCCTCTCCACCCTCAAGCGGCACGGCGGCAACCAGGCCCGGGCGGCCCGGGAGCTGGGCATCGGGCGCAACACCCTCTGGAGGCGGCTGAAGGAGTACGGCCACCTGCCGTAGTTCCACCCTGTAACAACCGTTCCAATAAGGAACATACCTTTTTTCACCCCCTATCAATTTCCTCTTTAAAATCAAATGATTATAAATCCCCCTCAGTGGCACGCCCCTTGCTAGATATTCCCTTTTAATAAAAGGGGGGTAACTGATAGGCCTCTGTTTTCACGATCATCCACGGGCTATGGGGGAAGAGCCGAACGATGTCCGGCGTGATGGCAGGGAGGGAGATCATACTTTTTGGTCGTGTTTTCATAAACAAGGGAAAAAGGCGCAGCGGCACTTAAGGCTGGCACTGCGCGGATGGACACTAACTGAAGGGGGGTACCTATGAAATATTCAGTGGCGTGCAATTGGGATCCAGCGCTCTTGGATCGTCTCAGCAAAGAATCCGCTTCGGTGGATTCGCTTTTCGGCCAGATCACCGATGACCCCTTTGGCGGGGGGCGCGGCTCTTTCCTTGCCCCGAAGGTCAATCAGGATCAGGCGAAGGCATTCATCGCCGAGGCGCGGCGGCGTGGCTTTCACTTTAACTATCTCCTTAACGGCGCCTGCCAGGACAACCTCGAAATGACCCGCGAAGGAAACCGCATCCTCTTTGACCATATCGAATGGGTCGCTTCGACAGGGGCCGACGAAGTGACCGTCACCCTGCCCATCATGCTGGTATGGCTCAAACGCCATTTCCCGGAGTTTAAGGTGGTGGTGTCCAGCTGGGCGCGGGTGGCCAATGTCAAACGCGCCAAATACTGGGAGAATATCGGTGCGGATGAGATCATCCTGGCGGAGTATGCCACCCGTGACTTTGCATCCCTTCAGGCGATGCGGCGTGCCCTCCACTGTAGGCTCGAAGTCATCGCCAACCCCTCGTGCCTTTATATGTGTTATCTCGACACGAACCATATAAACATGATGTCGCATGCGGCCCAGGGCGGCCATGTGAGCGGCGGCTTTGTCCTGGACCACTGCCAGGTATACTGTCAGCGGTTGAAACTGGCGCAGCCCGATGAGCTTATCAAGGCGCGGTGGGTGCGGCCGGAGGATGTCGGCGACTACGAGGAGATCGGCATCGACTCCCTGAAGCTCCTCGAACGCTTTCGAAACACCGAGAGCCTGATGCAGGTGGTTCGCGCCTATGAGGATCGGCGTTTTGACGGCAACTTCGTCGAGCTCTTGACCCTGCCTCGCCGCAATGCCTACAATGCGCCGAATCTGGAATATCTCATCAAGCCCGAGCTGGTTAATATCGATTTGATGCTCGAGATGGCCGATATCTTCGGCTATTCTTTTTCCGATGTCATACAGATAGATAATCGTGCCCTCGACGGTTTCGCCGAACACTTCAAGACGCATGATTGCTATCACAGTTCGTGCGAGGAATGCGGGTATTGCAAACGCTGGGCGGAAAAAACGGTGCAGGTGGATGAGGCGAAACGCCAAGCGATTCTCAATCGATTCGACCACTTTATCGAGGCCATCATCGAACGCCGGACGCTTGCGGAAAACATCCCCTTGGACGTAAGCCACATCAAGGTGAGCCCGGAAGCGGCTTCCGTACTCGACAGCCTGATGGTCTTTGTGCCGCCGCCGCTCGCTGAGATCGCGCGGATGAAGACCATCAACGGCGCCGCACAGATCGTAGGACGAAACAAAAATGCCACAACGGATGAAGCGGTCGGCACCGAGGCGATCGTCCATGCCTTCTGGCTGGGCACGCCCGAGCCCTCCCGTAATCCTCTGCGGCAGACCCTCGAACAGATGGGGCTGTGGCAGCACGTTGCCTCAGCAGAAGGGGCACAGGATCGTTAGACAGCGTTAGAACTAAACCCGCGAAGGCCGGAGGAAAAACCATGGATGCGAAACGACTGCAGTGCATGCTCGTACATGCCCCCAAATTGGATAATTGGTATAAACCGCTCGGCGATTTTATATGGATTAATTACCTCCCCATAGGCATCTTCGCCTTGGCGGATAACCTTGAGCAACACGGCTACGCATCCGAGATAGTGCACCTGGGCATCGAGTGGATTGAAAATCATGGGTTCGATCTCGTCGAGTATGTGGGCAAGACCCGTCCTAAAATCGTCGCCCTCTCCCTCCACTGGCACTATCAGGCCTACGACGTCATCAAGGTCGCCGAGGCGATCAAGGCCCGTTATCCGGACATCTTTGTCTGCACGGGGGGATTTACCGCCAGCTATTATCATAGGGAGATCCTCGAAGACTTCCCCTGCCTGGACGCCGTCATCCAGGGGGATGCGGAAGAGCCCCTCCTGAGATTGGTCGAGCAGGTGACCAAAAACGAGCGCGACCTCCACAAGGTCCCCAACCTGACCTGGCGCTCCGACGGCAGGATCATCAAAAACGAAGCCTTTTATTGTGCCACGGAAGCGGATCTCAACGCCTTGCGGTTTACCAACCTCGCGCTCCTCAAAAACCAGGAGACCTATGTCAATTACTTCGGCCACCCCTTTATGTGGAAGAAGAGCTTTTCCAAGAAAGCGAATTTCCACAAGCTCTCCATCGGTTCCAAGACCCTCCCCTTGTCGATCGGGCGGGGATGTCCCATGACGTGCACCTGGTGCGCCGGCAGCGCCCTTTCCCAGCGGTTCATCACCAGGCGCACCAAGCCCATCTATCGGTCGATCGACAAGATACTGGAGTCGATCCAAGAGGCACTGTCCTATGGTTACGAGACGATGTACGTGGTCTTCGATCCCTACCCCGGCAACCAGGAATTTTTCATAGAGCTCTTTGCCAAGATAAGAGAGAATAACATATCCTGCGAGATGGTCTTCGAGTGCCACGGCCTTCCGACAAAGCCGTTCATGGACGCCTTCCATGATACATTCCCCCATGAGGAGTCGTTTTTGTGTATCTCCCCGGAGACCGGATCCGAGCGGCTGAGAAAGATCCACAAGCACTGCTTTTATTCCAATGAGGAACTCTTGGGGTGCTTGCGGTATCTACAGGAGTTGGGGGTAAACAGCGAGGTCTTTTTTACCTATGGCATCCCCGGGGAGACCCCTGATGAGTTGTGGCAGACGATCAGACTCAAAAGGTTCATCAAGAGGAGATTCAAGCGCGTCCGCTGTATCAGGGTCCTCTCCATTGAGATGGAGCCGGGATCCCCCTGGCACATGGATCCGAAAAAGTACGGTATTGTCCATGATAGACCGCATTTCAGGGATTTTTACCGTGCGCACAGCTCCAAGTATAATCAGACCTATTCATCGCTGGGCTATTTCATCCCGGGCTACTTCCCCGATAACGACGGGGTTCAGGATATCGCGGGTTTCGAACAGGCCCTGCAGGGGATAAAATGCAAGTATTTCTGCTTTCTCAGCCCCAATGCGAGAAAGTCCGGCCCGGCATGGACCGGGCGCCTTTTCTGCAATGTCCTCGCCCTCATGGACAAACTCAAACAAAAGGAGACGCGCACAGATGAGGCCGCACCGTTGTTAAGCGGGTCTTGAGATGGTACGTGCTTTTAGGGTATAACAAAATAGTCAAGGAGGCATGCTATGAAAACAGGTAAATATTTTTTAGTGGCGGCGCTTTTTTTGTCGCTTTTCTCGCTCTTTTCATGCTCGCCGGAAGTGGAAAAGGGATCCCCCTATACGATCGGGGTCAACCTCGAGCTGACCGGGCCGTGGGCGGAGGTGACCAAGACCGTGAAGAAGGTCTTGATCATGGAGGTGGAGCGGATCAATGCCATGGGGGGGGTGGACGGACACCCCTTGGAGCTGATCATCGAGGACAACGGCTTCGATCAAGGCAGGGCCGCAGCCATCATGACCAAGTTCACCCAGAACAAGGAAATCCCGGTAGTCTTGGGCCCCTGGGAGGACCCCCTCCAGGCAACCACCAGGGCCATCGCCGAGCGTGAGGGGATCACCAATATCATCTTTTGCCCCTCCAACCCCATGGTCCGGGGCCTCAAACAAAAGTGGTCCTTCAACATCGCCCAGAGTGATATCATCGTCTCTCAAAAGTTGGTGGAGCTGTGTCTGGCCCGCGGGTATAAGACGATTCTGGTCTTTCCGGGCAATTGGCCGCTGGCCCTGAGCCTGGCCGACTATTTCAAGCAATTCGGTGAGGAAAAAGGGCTGAAGGTCATCATCTCCCGGGAAACTCATTCGCCGAGGGACATCGACATGACCCCCCAACTCATCAAGCTCAAGCCGATCATCGCAAAGGAAAAGGTGGACGCCTTCTACGCCTGCACAGGCGGTCCTCCCGGCCCCATCACCGTCAAGAATATGCGCGCCCTGGGCATGAAGACCCCGGTCATCGGCACCCACGCCTTCGGCTTCGGTTTTATCATCGCCCTGGGGGGGGCGGCGATGGAAGGGGTGGAGTTCCCGGCAGGAAAGCCCGTGGTCCCCTACCAGCTCGATGAGGACGACCCCGTGCGGCCCATCGTCACCGACCTCGACAAACGGATGAAAGAACGCTACGGACAGGGGCTTGATCAAATAGCCGGCCATGCCCACGACGCCATCTGGCTCATCTATGATGCCCTGAAACGATGTAAGGGGAAGGTCACCAGGGCCGCATTCCGGGATGCCTTGGAACATACCACCGGCTTTACCGCGTGCCACGGCATCTATAACTACAGCCCCACGGACCACGATGGTTTGAGCAAAGAGGACATGGTTTTCATTAGGATCGAAGAAGGAAAATTCAAGCGGATCACATTCTGAGGGTTTGACTCAGGGTTGCACATCGGATATACAATGATCACGAATAAGGGGTGGGAGGACAGGAGGATCCGCTCACCCCTTTTTGACCTTTTTATTAATTACTAAAAGGAAAGGTTTCATGACCCCGTGGGTACATATACCCCAACTCCTTGCCGCCGGCATCACCATGGGGGCCATCTATGCCCTGGTAGCTTTAGGATTCGTCATCATTGTCAGGGCCTCCCAGATCATAAACTTCGCCCAGGGGGAGTTCGTCATGCTGGGGGGGGTGGTCACCTTCTTTTTTATCAAAGGGGCCGGGCTCCCCTACCCCCTGGCGGCCCTGGCGGCGGTGCTGGTGGTCATCTGCATCGGGCTCCTCCTCCACCTCCTGGTGATCTATCCCCTGCGCAAGGCCTCCGTCCTCATCCTCATCATGGCCACCGTGGGGGCGTCCATCGTCCTCAGCAACACCAGCGCGCTGCTCTTTGGAACCCTACCCAAGGCCCTCCCCCCCTTCTCCGGTGACCTCCCCCTGGAGATAGGGGATATCCGCATCGCGCCCCAGGGCCTCTGGGTCTTCGGGGCCACTTTCTTTTTGTTTTTCGTCCTCTATCTCCTCTCCCACCGCACCCTCCTAGGAAAGGCCATGGAGGCGAGCTCCACCGACCCCTTGGGGGCGGATCTCACGGGGATCGCCAGAAACTTCATGGTCTTTCTCGCCTTCGGGGTGAGCGCGGGGGTGGGGGCCATTGCCGGGGTTCTGGTCACTCCGCTCTTTTATACCAGCTACAATGCAGGGACCTTGCTGGGATTTAAGGGTTTTATCGCCGCGGTCGTGGGTGGGTGGGGGAAAAACAGCGGCGCAATCCTCGGCGGCTTTGTCTTGGGGATTGTGGAGTCCACGAGTATTGCCTTCATCCCTGCAGGATATAAGGACGCGGTGGCATTTGTGGTTTTGCTGCTCATCCTCTATTTCAGGCCCAAAGGAATCCTGGGCTCACCCTATATCGACAGTCGCCGATGGTAAAGGAATATAACAAGGGATCCAAAATAGAGTATAGAAAGAGGGATATCCTCTATACGGCCGGCCTGTGGCTGGTCTCCCTGATCTTGCCCGATCCGCACCTCCCCTATCGAAGGGAATTTATCAAAAAGCGGGATTTCTTCTATCTGGGGGCCTTGCTGCTGCTCCCCCTGATCTTGTCCGATCGCCTCGTCTATCTCATGGTCCTGGCGGGGATCTACGCCATTGTGGCCCTGGGGTTGAGCCTCTTTTTAGGGTACGCCGGGCAGATCTCGCTGGGTCACGCCGCCTTTTTCGGCATCGGGGCCTATACCACGGCCATCCTCACCACACGCTATGGCGTTCCCCCTCTGGGGGCCTTTGGGGCATCCGCCCTGGCGGCTGCCGTCTGTGCCTATCTCATCGGAAAACCGATCCTTAAATTAAAGGGATATTTTCTCGCCTTGGCCACCTTGGGGTTCGGGGAGATCTTTTTGGTCATGGTCAGGGAAACCCGCAGCCTCACCGGCGGGGTCAGCGGGATCTTCGGCATCCCGTGGTTCTCCGTGGCCGGGTTTGTCTTCGACACCTCTCTGGAACAATACTATCTGGTCTGGGGGGTCCTCATCGCCCTGGTCCTCTTTGCGAAAAACCTGGTGCGCTCCAAGATGGGGAGGGCCCTGTTGGCCGTTGCCGCGAGCGAAGACGCCGCCGCCAGCGTCGGCATCAATGTTGCCCAGGTCAAGGTCAGGGTCTTTGTGCTCAGTGCCGCCTTCGCCGGTCTTGCCGGCAGCCTGTTTGCCTGCGTCTTGTCCACGGCCAACCCCGAGGGTTTCGGCTTGGGATTGTCCGTTCTCATCGTCATGATGGTCATCATGGGGGGTATGGGGAACCTCTACGGCCCCATCTTCGCGGCCATCTTTCTTACCTGGCTGACGGATGTACTGGGAGGATACCAGGAATACAGCCTTCCCATCTACGGCGTGATCTTGATCCTCCTGCTCATCTTTTTCCCCGACGGCGTGGGGACCCGCCTGAATGAGAGGTTGATATATCTCATCAGCTACTGGGGAAGAAAAAGAAGAAGAGAGAGGGTGGATATCTGATGTCCCTGCTCTCCATCGACACCATAAGCAAGAACTACGACGGCGTTCGCGCCCTCAATCAGGTTTCTCTGCGCGTGCGAGAAGGGACCATCAAAGGGCTCATCGGCCCTAATGGGGCGGGCAAGACCACCCTCTTTCACCTGATAACCGGGGTCGAACAACCCACAGCGGGGACCATCTCCTTCCAAGGGAGAGATATCACCACTCTGGAACCCCACGAGATCGCCCTCTTGGGGGTGGGCAGGACTTTTCAGACCCTCCAGGTCATGGGAACGATGACCGTGGTGGAGAATATCTTGACCGGGATGCATAGCCGGCTGAAGGGGGGCTTTCTCTCCTGCGGATTATGGCTCCCCTGGATACACAAAGGGGAACGAACCGCCCTGCAGGAGGCCAAGGAGACCTTGGAATTCCTCGGTCTGCTGGGGAGGTGGAAGTGGAACGCCTCCCACCTCTCATTCGCCCAACAGAAGATGCTTGAGCTGGGCAGGGCCCTGGCCATGCGGCCCAAGCTCCTGCTCCTGGACGAGCCGGCCGCCGGCCTCACCCCTGCCGAGGTAACACGGCTTGCGGAAAAGATATGCCGGCTCAGGGAGCAGGGGATCACGATCCTTATCGTGGAGCATCACATGGGGATGATCATGGATATAGCGGATGAGGTGGCTGCCCTCCACAACGGTGAGCTCATCACCGAAGGCCCCCCCGATGCGGTGAGAAACGATCCCCGCGTCATTGAGGCATACCTAAGGGGGAGGGATGCTTAGGATAAACAAACTGATCGTCCATTACGGCCCATTCATGGCCCTCAACAAGATCTCGCTGGAGGTCAAAGCGGGAG
>Ga0315555_1001248_pt1 | contig 18344 bp, 19 predicted proteins | sample SalMarSW160380MG_FD_202113 | JGI IMG/M metagenome (GOLD analysis project Ga0315555, IMG submission 202113) | Salt marsh sediment microbial communities from the Plum Island Ecosystem LTER, Massachusetts, United States - Salt Marsh Sediment SW1603-80 ... | reverse complement strand
GCTGGAGGAGGATTACGCCAAGGTTAAGAAGCTGAAGGACTTCCTGGAGCGGGAGAGGCGCTCCCTCGACGTTCTGCAAACGCTCTATGCGAAGCTTCCGGACGATGCGCGGTGCATCGAAATACGGTACGACGCGGAGGGCGCCTTCACGGCGAAAGGCGTGGCCAGGACGATACCGGAGGTGCACGCGCTGAACGAAGGCCTGAGGGATTCCGGGCTGTTCGAGAACGTCGGGCTGCCCAACCCGGAGCAGAGGGAGGACGGGCTGGTGGAATTCGAGATCAAGTGCGATCTCCCGAAGAAGGCGGGGAGCGACGGAGAAGAGGAATGATAAAGGGACTGCTCGCGTTTATCGGACGCCTTTCCGGAAAAGAAAAGGTGCTCTTGTACGGTGCAGCGGCGGCCGTGTTTCTCCTCGGGCTCGACCAGGTGATGCTCCGCCCGATTATCTCCGAGATCGACGAGCTGGACAGGAAGACGCGGGCGACGGAGACCTCGGTCAGGCACGCGCTGGCGCTGCTGAAGCATAAACAGAAGCTCGCGCTGGAGAAGGAGGAATACAAGGAGTATCTGAAACCGCCCGGAGAGTACAAGGAAGAGATGATGGCCATCATGAAGCTGATCGACGATCTGTGCAGGGATCTCGACGTGGTCTCGAAAGGCGTGAAGGATATCCGATCGAAGGACGAGAGCGTCAGCAGGATATACCGGATGCGGCTTACCTGCGAGGGTGAGATGAGAAAGCTGCTGGATTTCATGTACGCGGTGGAAGGTTCGAAGAAGCTTCTGGAGATAGAATCGTGGACCATGGCTCCGAAAAATGAGGGGTCGAAGATCGTTTCGTGCACCATGGTCGTCGCACGCACCGTCATTCTGGATTGACCGGCATTTCACGGGTTGACTGAGTCCGGAACGGATGTATACTTATAAGGGAACCATCCTAAAGATTCTCCCCCCAACGTCCGATAAAAAGGAAGTCTAAGAAGTCCAATGACTTAAAGGGGTTGAGCTGACCATGGAACGTTCCTCGAGGAGGGACGGAGAGGGGCCGTCCGCGGCCACCTTCGTCCGTTCGTTTGGGGTGAGTAACTTCATTCTTTTCATGGGGTTATCACTTTCGCTTCTGATACTCTCCTGCGAGGGGGACTCGGGGAGGAAGAGTGAGCGCCGGACCGAGACCACTTCCGAGAACGTTGGCGCAAGTCTGCCGGGCGGTACTGACATCGCGGGAGAGATCTTCGGCGTGCCGGTGCCGATGGGCAACTACCGGTTCTGCGAGGCGGTTGTCAAGATCTTCGGCCAGAACCCTGCAGGAGAGCCGGACGAGGGAGAGCGGATATGGAACGAGCTGGTGCTGAGCTACGAAGCGGTCGTCAGGCGGGGAATAGAGGTATCTCGGGAGGAGGTCAAGAAGGAGGCCCGGAAGACTGCCGAGAGTAGCGGCGCCGAAACTGCTATCGAGAAGGATCCGAAGGCATACGAGGCGTGGTGCAGGGCAAAGCTGGGGGTTTCCGTCGAGATGTTCGAGAACATGATCGAGCATCTGGTCAAGATCAGAACTCTTCGTCAGCAGGTGCTCGACGGTATAGTTCCATCGGTTTCGGAAGAAGAAGCGTTTGAGGAGTTCCTGAACGAACACAATACACTGTCGATCGAGCTGGTGGAGTTTGACGATTTGGGCGAGGCAAAGGATTTCTATCGGAAGGCGAAAGCGAATCCCGAACTCTGGGGGAGCGAGAAGGCGAAGGACGAAAAGAAGGAGAAGAAAGACCGGTGTTTCAAGAGGCCCGGCTTCGTTGCGCTTGAGTTCCTGATGCACATGTGGAAGATTCCGAGGAAGGCGGCCTACGACATGATCGAGATGGAAATGGGGGCGCTCTATCCGTCGACACCCATATACAGAGGGTATGGGGTCTTCAAGATTCTCGAGATAAGGCGTGCGAAGAAGGAGGACTTTCCGAAACAGCGCGAATCCTACATCAACCAAGTCCAGCAACTGAAGAAGTTCGAGGGTTTCAAGAAGTGGCTGAAGGAGCTGAAGGAAGAGGCGAAGATAAAGAGGATCGCCGGGTTTCCGCCGGCGGGGCCGTCTTCGTAATGGGGCGAGGCTGACGGAAAGGTGAGCTGATATGAGCTACTACAAGGTCCTGGGATTTGAGAGGGAGCCGTTCTCGACGAGTCCGGATCCCGAGTTCTTCTACCAGTCCCGGCAGCACGAGCGGGCTCTCACTAACCTGCTGATTGAGCTCAGGTTGCGCCGCGGCCTCAGCGTGGTGCTGGGGGACGTGGGGACCGGAAAGACGACGCTGTGCAGGAAGGTGATCCAGCTGCTGAGGGACAGAGAGGACTTCGTGTACCACATGGTGCTGGACCCGCACTTCGAGTCCGAAGATGTCTTCTTCGCGTCCCTGGTGAGGAACTTCGACATCGCGTACGACAGCTTCGGTCCGCCCATCCTGAGCATGAAGGAGGCCATCGAGCGGTTCCTGTACGAGAAGGGGGTCGAGGAGAACAAGATCGTGGTACTGGTGATCGACGAGGCGCAGAAGCTGAGCGATATGTCGCTCGAGTGCCTCCGGGTCCTGCTCAATTACGAGACCAACAGCTTCAAGCTCCTCCAGCTCGTGCTGCTGGGGCAGATGGAGCTGCATTCGAAGATAATGAAGATCCCCAATTTCCTGGACAGGATAAGCTTCAAGTACGCGCTGAACCCGCTGGATCTGGAGGAGACGCGCAGTCTTATCGAGTTTCGCATCCGGCAGGCGGGCTACAGCGCGAGGATAACGCTGTTTCTCGACGACGCGATCGCGGAGATCCACCGGCACACCCAGGGATATCCCCGGAAAGTGGGGATGCTGTGCCACAAGGCGCTGACGCACCTGATCATGAACAACAGACCCGTCGTCGATAAGTGGCTGATCCAGGACATTGTCGAAGAAGAGGAGGTCCTTCCGGCATGGACGGCAACGGCACCGGTCCTACTCCAGAAAAGCAGCTTCTAGAGCTGATAGAACAGTCCCACCGGGTCGCGGTAAAGGGGGAGGCGGCCAGGCGCAGGAGCGCCGGCGCGCTTTCGCCGAGCGCGATCCGCGGACGGTTTTCTTTCCTGAGAGGAGCCGCGTCCGGGTTCTTCCGGGGACGGAAGGGGAAGATGGGGCTGAAGGGGACCAGCAAGCTGCTGGCCGCCGCCGCGGTGATGCTGGTGGTACTGCTCGGCTGGAACGTAGCGGTGTCGCTGGACCAGGTGAGGAATATCCCGGAGCTGGAGCCCGAGGAACTGGTTCTGTTTGAGGTGGGCGAGCCCCTGGATCCGGTAAAGACGGAGGAGGACTATGCCCGGGTGTGGGAAGGAAGGGACCTGTTCAGCTTCAACGAGAAGGCGGTGGTGGTCCAGAACGACGTTCCGCAGGTGACGGAGGAAGATCTGATAAAGGCGGAGCTCGGGGCCGCGATCGAGGGCATGGTGTACGTCAGCTACCGGAAGAGGGACGATCATCTGGTCGCGAAGATACGGGATCGGCACGGCGACCGGCATACGGTGAAGAGCGGCGATAGGATAGGCGGCCTTATGGTGATGGCGGTCCAGAGAGAGAAGGTGGTCGTCAGCTACAGAGCGATGGAGGCGGATCTCCCGCTGGGAGGGCAGAAATGATCAGGGCAGCGGTGTGCGGGTTTCTTTGTTCGGTGCTCATGCTCTGCGGGGCGGCGAGCGTGCGCGCGGGGTCGTCCGTGGACCTGAGCGCCTTTCCCAAGCTGAACAGGTTGGAGGAAGAGATCGGCTGGCGTAACGCCAGCGCGAGCGCTGCGCTGACGGAGATTGCCGAGGAGGCGGAGATCAACATCGTCGTGGACAAGACGGTGGTCGGCAGCGTGACGATGAAGCTCAGGAACGTCTCGATGAAAGACGTGTTCGATATCATCATCTACCAGAACAAGCTCGCCTACGTCATGAAGGGTTCGATTCTCTACGTCATGAGCGGGAAGGAGTACGTGGAGCAGTACGGAAAGGAATTCAGCGATGCCCGGGAGGTCAAGGTCTTCCGCCTGAAATACGCGATACCCGAGCGCGCGTTCGCGATGGTGGAAAACCTGAAGAGCGGGGTGGGAAACATCGTGGTGGACGAGGAATCCGGGACGGTGCTGATAATTGACACGCCGGACGACATAAAGCGGATGCAGGAGACTCTCGAGGTCCTGGAGAGCAAGGGTGAGATCGAGGTCATTCCCCTCAACTACGCAGAAGCCAAAGGCATTCAGGAGCGGCTGATGCCGGAGCTGGACGGCAAGAAGGTGGGATCCATCGTCGCCGATGAATCGAGCAATTCGGTGATTGTGAGGGCCCTTCCCGATCGGATGACCGACGTCAAGGAACTGATAGCCGCCCTCGACAAGAAGACGAAGCAGGCGCTGATAGACACCAAGATTGTCCAACTGAGCCTCCGGGATAACTTCGAGGCGGAGATACGGTGGGAGGGCATCTTCAACGCGCTCACGAGCAACGGGCTGGAGTTTCTGGGAAGCCATCCGCTGAACCCGATGTCGAGGCTCAACCAGTCGAACATCTCCCAGTTTGCGACCCTGGACCAGTCCACGGTTCCGAACGCGCTGCCTTCGGTGATGCCGGGAGAACAGGTGTACTTCGGCGTGTACGACACCGACCCGGACGGCGACAAGGTGGAAGGTATGCTCAGGCTGCTGCGTTCCCTCGGTGAGGTGAAGATACTCTCCAATCCCAAACTGGCGGTGGTGAGCGGCCACGAGGCGAAGATTCTGGTGGGCCGGAAGCAGGCGTTCATCACCACGACCACCTCTCAGGCGCAGACGACCACCACGGTCGCCGAGGACATCAACTTCGTGGATATCGGTATCATCCTCAGGGTGACACCCAAGATAAATGATCTCGGGTACGTCACCATGGCGATAAAGCCTGAGGTGAGCAGTATCGTGGATACCCTGGTGACTCCCGGAGGCAACCCGATCCCGATCGTGGACAGCTCAGAGGCGGAAACCACCGTCATGGCCAAGGACGGCTCCACCATACTCATAGGCGGTCTTCGCAAGGAAGAGGAAACCGTGGTGACGAAGCGGGTGCCGTTCTTCAGCAGCATACCGATCCTGGGGTACCTGTTCAGATCCAAGTCGTCGGTCAAGCTCCGTTCCGAGGTGCTGGTAATGATAACCCCGCACATCGTGTCGGGTGACGTTCTGATGACGGCGGAAAAGGCGTCGGTGGCAGAGGGGCTGAAGCCCTATGTCGAATATGTGGCGGGCGAGGGAGCGTCTGATGTGGTGCCGCCTGCCGTCAATCGAGGAACAAATGATGTGGATATCAGAGAACGCAGCGAGAGATAATTTGTTTCTGTACCGTCGAGTCGGTACGGCGCTCGCCGCCCTTGCCGGCCTCGTGTTCGTGCTCGGCGCGTCATGCCTCGCCGGTGACGGAGTAGACATGCCGCGCGGCACTTCGGAGCAGGAATACCGCAGCATGATTCTCAAGCTCCAGAGGGATCGGGACAATATCTTTGCACAGGTCAAGAAGCTCACGGCTCGTCAACGGGATTTGATCGTTGCGGGAGATGACCTGAAACGGATTACCGAGGAGAGGGACGTGCTCAGTACGGCGGTGGATAGGTTGAGATTTCGGGTCAACCTGCAGATGGAGGAGATAGAGGTTGCGAAGAAGGAGATAGCCGAAGCCCTGGACTCGATAGAAGGTCTGGCCGAGCGGGAAGACGAGCTGAAGAAGAAGATGGAGGAAATCGAGAGTGAGTTCGGGAAGAGCTATGCCGCCAGGAAGATACAGAAGCTCAAGAAGGAAAAGGACGAGATTGCCAAAGCCAAGAGAACGGCGGAGAGCAACCTGAAGAAGGCGCAGAGTGCCCTCGCCACCTTCGAAAAGAAGTCCGGGAAAGAGAACAGGGCGCTGCATGGCAGGCTTCTCGAGCTCGAAAAGCAGATGGGAGAGAAGGACCAGAAGTACGAGAAAAACATGGCGGAGCTGCAGAAGGCGTACGCCGTCGCGAAAGAGCTGAAGGAGAGGCAGGAGAAGTACGTCAGGAATCTCCCTCAGCAGTTCGCAGAGCTTTCGCGAGACAAGCAGAGACTTGTGGAAGACACCGCCAATATGCACTATAATCTGGGCGTATTCTATTCCAGGAAGAAGGATTATCGAAGGGCGCTGGCCGAGTTCCAGGAGGCGATGAATCTGAAGCCGGATCACGCGCTGGCGACCTATAACGTGGCGCATATCTACGCGGCGCACTATAAGAATCAGGAAAAGGCCATAGAGTACTTCAAGAAGTATCTGAAAGATTCGCCCGACGCGGCGGACAGGAGCGAGGTGCTGAAATACCTCGCTACCTGGGAAGCCCTGGTGGGTGAAAAGGAGGTCCAGTAATGAAGCGAATGCTCTCAGTTTCCCTCTTTCTCGTAATCGCGCTCTGCCTTCACGGCTGCGGCGAGGGCAAGAAGCCATCCTCCTCCGGCAGTCCGCAGTCCAGCCAGGGCAATTCTGACGTTCCGGATAGGCTCCCGACGGATCCTCCTGCGAATCCGCGGGCGGATCCTCCTGCGGATCCCCCAGCAGATCCGGCCAGCGACGAACTGGGGAGGATACATCAGGAACTCAACAACACCGAATGGCAGGTGCGTCTCGTACCGCAATCTGGAAAAGGTAAGGAGAAGACCGATGTGCTGAGGTTGGTGCGCGGCAAGTTTACCTCTGACATGCTTGCTACCGCCGGATGTCCCTCGTCGAACTACACTCTACGAATCAAGAACAAGAGGGCAGAGGTGGAGACCATGCAGACAAGTGAGAAGCTCGGTACGATATTCTGGCGTATCCAGCTTCGTGACGGCAAGATGAGAGGTGTGGTGGTCATGAAGCTCAAACGGGGCAAGGACGAGGTCCTTTCACTGTTGAGCACGTCCTCCAAGAAGATCCAACCTCCCCCGCCCGGGACCGAGAAGGAGGCTGAAAAGGTCCCGGCGCCTTCCAAGAAGGCCGCCGTCACGCCCAAGAAGGCGGCTCCCACCGAGGAGCCGAAGACCGCCGTCACCCCCGAGAAGGCGGCTCCCACCGAGGAGCCGAAGACTGTTCCTGAGAAGACCCCGAGACCGCGGCGATAGCGGAGGCGGCACGCCCTTCCCTCCATTGACACCTTCCGCTCGTTCTTCTAGAGTCTATCCCGTGACGTGACGTTTCTGTCGTGCGGGGTGGGCCATGCGCATGAGAGCAGGTCTGATATTCCTGATGATCGTTCTGTCCGGGGTGGCCGTGTCGATCGCCGGGTCCGCTACCACCCGGGACGAGGGCGGGAAGGTGTCGGAATACCGCTCGCGTCCCATGTTCCGCGCCGCGGCCGTCACTCCGGACGCTGATGAGACACTCGGGAAGCTGTGGCAGGACTCTCCCGTTCTGGAGCTGAAGGCCTTTGTCGGGCCGCAGGATCCTGACCACCGGACCGTCGCACAGGTGGGATGGACCGAGCAGGGCATCTGCGTGGTCTTCTGGTGCTTCGTCCGAGGATCGGTCCGCGGCACCGGCACGATGGCACGGGATGAAGCTCCGTGGCAGTACGACGCGTTCGAGATCATGCTTGCTCCGGGGGCCGATGATCCCGCGAAATACTACCATATAGTAATCACCCCCGGGTGCGTTCTGCAGCCGGAGGGGGATGAGCCGCCGGCGGAGAATCAGCCCTACGACAGTTACGGGCACGATCCGGCGTGGGACGGGGAGGGGCTCTGTATCGTTACCTGCCCGCTTGAGGAGAAGAAGGGGTGGAAAGGGCTGGTGCTGGTACCGTTCCGGGACCTGAAGCTCGATCGGGATACCGCGCCGGAGAAGTGGCGGCTCAATCTCGCCCGGCTGGTGCCGCCCGTGTCCGACAGGGCGTCGCTGGATCTCGGCTGGAGCGTGCCCGAGGGAAGCGCCCCTCACGACGGGTCCTCCTTCGGATACTTCAGCATTCCCGAGGCGGCAAAGAAGGTCGAGACGGAGGAGTAGGATGAGGATGACGCGAGTTCGCGGCCTGCTGGTCGTCATGACAGCCCTGTGCGCCTGCGCGGGCGCCTCGGGAGAGGAGATATCCCTTCCGGCCGTGCGCGATGTGTGGATCTGCGGCGAGGGCACCATGCGGGACACCAGCATGTCCCGGACGCACACACTGAAGCTGGAGGGAGGCCGGGATGCCGCCCTGCTGGATTTCGACCGTATCAGACTTCAGGGGATGAGAATATCGAAGGCGGAGCTGTTCCTGCACCGGGCGGAGCCGGCGAAGGACAACACCCCGGGTGCCAGCGTTGTCGTCTCCACGGTCTCCGGGCAGTGGGTCGAGGGGCGGTTCTCGATACCGTACCGGAAGGATCCGGTGGGGAGGGGGGCTACCTTCAATCAGGCCGCGTTCGGCGTGACCCCGTGGACCGTCGAGAAGTCGACCGTGATGGATGCGGTGATGGGGAAGGGCAACACGCTCGTGTGTCGCGCCGCGCCGCAGCCTACGGTGGACGAGTGGTACAAGGTGAAGCTGGACCGGGAGGTAGTGCACGCGCTGGCCGCCGGCGCATCCTTCGGTATCTTCGTGACGGTCGAGACCGGGAGGAACGCTCCCGGATGGCTGATCCATTCCCGTGAGTCCGGCAAGTACGCCCCGTATCTTCGCGTGCAGGCGAAGGCGGAGAAACGGGGGCCGCCGGCGACGCCCTCCGACCTGAAGATCGAGCCGGCCGGCACCGAGCCGGGTCACCCGCGCGGGACGCTCAGTATCTCCTTCCGGGTTCCGGAGGGGACCTTTGCGTACGAGGTGTCCGTCGGGGAGAAGCAGTCTCCCCGCTGGCTGATACCGTTCGCGGCCAAGGCAGGTACCACGCAGCGCTTCACCGTCCCCGGCGTGGAAGGCGACAGGGGGGTGAAGGTGAACGTGTGGGCGGTCGCGGCCGACGGCCGGGAGTCGGACGCCGCCGAGGCCGGGCTCCCGGGGCCGCCGCCCCGCCCGAAGAACGCGATAGATTGACATCCTGCTTCTATTGCCTTTCCGCCGTGTATGTACTACTATCCTAGTGCAACGCGGACAGGGGGTTGGAGATTATGGAATCGGGTATCCGGCGGGGCATCATCCTCTCTCTCTGCGCGGCCGCCCTCGCCTTCACCTGCGGGTACGGGGGAGACGAGATCGCCGCGGCGGAGAAACGGAAGACCGTCTACGTCATCACCGTGTCGGAGATGATCGACCTCGGCCTGGCGCCGTTCGTGGAGCGGGCCGTCGAGGAGGCCAACGCACGCAGCGCGGAGATCATCATCATCGAGATAGACACCTACGGCGGCCTGATGGATTCGATGCTGGTGATTGCCGAGGCGATAGACCTGGCGAAATGTCCCACCGTGGCCTACTGCAAGCACAAGGCGCTGTCGGCCGGTGCGCTGATCGCCATCTCCTGCGACAAGATATATATCCGCTCCGGCAGCACGATCGGCGCGGCTACGCCTGTCCTCATGACCGGGCAGGGGATGGAGAAGGCAGCCGAGAAGATCGTGTCGGTGGGAAGGGCCTCGTTCAGGACCTGGGCGCAGAAGAAGAAGCATCCGGTAAATCTGGCCGAGGCGATGGTGGATGAGGATATCGAGGTCAGGGAGGTGGAGATCGACGGCAGGAAGCTCTACCTGACGCCCGCCGAAATCGAGGCCGAAGAGGGCAAACGGCAGGGGCTGGAGGCCAAGGTTAAGGTCATCAAGACGGTCTGCGAGAGGGGCAAGCTGCTCACGCTGACCTCACGGGAGGCGGTCGAGTACGGCTTTGCCGAGGCGGAGGCGACCACCCGGGAGGACGTCCTGGAGAAGCTGGGGCTGTCCGGCGCGAAAGTCGTGGAGCTGGAGGTCAACTGGTCCGAACAGCTCGTCAGGTTCCTTACCCATCCGGGGGTCGCCGGCATCCTGCTGGTAGTCGGTCTTATAGGGATCTTCGTCGAGCTCAAGGTGCCGGGATTCGGGGTGCCCGGCATACTCGCCATCGTCTGCTTCGCGCTGTTCTTCTGGAGCAGGCACCTGGTGCACCTGGCGAACTACCCGGAGATGATACTGTTTGCCATCGGACTGATCCTGATCGGCATAGAGCTGTTCGTCATTCCCGGCTTCGGAGTCGTCGGCATTCTCGGGCTGATGTGCGTATTGATGTCTCTTCTGTTCTCGTTTCTGCCTGGAATACGGATACCGGTGAATCCATGGGAGTGGAAGAGGGCGGAAGAGGGGGCGGTGACCATCGCGATCGCGCTGCTGTCGTTCATCGTGGTCGCGGTGATACTGGTCAAATTCCTTCCGAAGACCCCGTTCCTGAACAAGCTGATACTGGCGGCGTCGGAGAAGTCATCCGACGGCTTCCGCGTAGGAGCGGGGAAGGAGAAGGCGGCGAACCCGGGGGATACCGGCGTCGCCGTCTCGACGCTGAGGCCGGCGGGAAGGGCGAGAATAGGTGACAAAACGGTAGACGTGGTCGCTCAGGGCAACTTCATCGAGAAAGGTGAGAAGATCCAGGTGATCGAAGTCAGCGGCAATCGGGTGGTGGTGAAAAGGGCGTAGCATGGAACCGGGGATAGGGTTCATTATAGGGCTCTTCGTCGCGGGACTGCTGGCCATAACCGTGGAGATATTCATTCCCGGCGGGGTGGTCGGCACCATGGGAGGGCTGTCGGTGCTCGCCGCGGTGATCCTCGGTTTCATCCACAGCGGAACGCTCGGGACGACGCTGCTGGTGGCCGGGGTGATTTTCGTGCCGGTCTGTCTGTTCGGCGCGATGAGCCTTGCTCCCAAGTTGCCGTTCAGCAAGCAGTTATTCCTTCAGGAGTCCCTGGACGCGGAGAAGGGCTACGTCTCCCAGGAGGATGGATTGGATCAACTCGCAGGCAGGGAGGGTGTCGCCACGACTGACCTTCACCCCTCCGGAATCGCCGAGATAGACGGGAGAAGGACGGACGTCGTTGCGGACGGTGAGATGATAGAAAAGGGCACGAAGATCAGGGTCGTGCATGTCGAGGGAAACAGGGTGGTCGTCGAGGCCAAGAGTGTGTAGGAGGACGCAGGTATGCAGGATTCTGTAGTATTTCTGGCCGCAAGTGTTAATGGGTTTCTGATATTTCTGGCGGTAGTAGTTGCCATCATCGGCTTCGCCGTCGTCGCAAAATTCTTTGGAATATGGGTGAGGGCGTGGACTTCCGGAGCAAGGGTCACGTTCCGTGAGCTCATCGGCATGTGGCTTCGCCGGGTGAGCGCGACGGTAATCGTCGACGCGAAGATCATGGCCGTCAAGGCCGGTATCGACGTGATGACCGATCGGCTCGAGGCTCACTACCTCGCGCGGGGCAACGTGCCGCAGGTGATACGGGCGCTCATAGGGGCGAATAAGGCGAATATCGATCTTTCGTTCGAAAGGGCCTGCGCGATCGATCTGGCCGGCCGTGACGTGCTGGCCGCGGTGCAGATGAGCGTCAGCCCCAAAGTGATCGACTGTCCGGCGCCGGAGTCCGGCAAGACGACGATAGACGCGGTGTCGAAGGACGGCATCCAGGTGAAGGCCAAGGCGCGCGTGACGGTTCGTGCGAACATAGACCGGCTGGTCGGAGGCGCGACCGAGGAAACGATCATCGCCAGGGTCGGCGAGGGCATCGTGACCACCATCGGATCGTCGGCGACGCACAAGGACGTTCTGGAGAACCCGGATAACATATCCAAGAACGTGTTGGACAAGGGGCTCGACTCGGGTACCGCGTTCGAGATTCTCTCCATCGATATCGCGGACGTGGACATCGGCACCAACATCGGCGCGAAGCTGCAGGCGGATCAGGCCGAAGCGGACATGCGGGTTGCCCAGGCGAAGGCGGAGGAGCGGAGAGCGCTGGCTATCGCGACAGAGCAGGAGATGAAGGCCAAGACGCAGGAGAACCGGGCGAAGGTGGTCCTGGCCGAGGCCGAGGTGCCGCAGGCGATGGCACAGGCGTTCCGCGAGGGCAACCTTGGCATACTCGACTACTACCGCATGAAGAACATACAGGCCGACACCGGCATGCGGGATTCCATATCGAAGGGCGGGTCCGACGGCGGGAGCAAGTAAGTGGACGACCTGATAAACCTCATAATTCCCATCGTGATCGCCGTCGTCTGGATCGGCGGCGCCATCGTCAAGAAGATCGGACAGGCGGCGCAGAAGCAGGCGATGGCGGGCCGACCGGGCCCGGGGGGTGATGATGAGGAGAGGGAGTCGGCGTTCAGGACGGGCCAGGACGAGGTGAGGGCGTTTCTCGAGCAGATGGGCGCCGCGCCTCCTTCTCCCCCGCCGCCTCCGAAACCGGTGCCCATGCCCGCTCCGCAGCCGAAGCCGTCTGTCGCGCGGGCGGCCGCGGCCGCGGCCGGCGCGCTCAAGGCGGCCGCCGCCAGGCGGGCACGCCGGGCGAACCCGAAGGCTGCGCGCGCTGCCGCTGCGGCGAAGCCGAAGCGGGCCCTGAAGCGGAAGGACAGGCCGGAGGAGAGGGAGCGGCTGGAGGCCTATCGGACGAATAAATCCGGGATCGCCGCCGCCGGCTTCGGCGAAGGCCCGCTGGAGAGGCTGACGCGTCTTCCGCTCATGCAGCGGGCGGTCGTTCTGAAGGAGATACTCGGGCCGCCCACCGGTATGGGCCCCGATCCGCTGAAGAGGGAGGCCTGATCCCCCTTGGAGCGTTTCGCGGAGCTCGTCAGGATAGTCAGCCGGGTGAGGGCGGAATGCCCCTGGGATAGGGAGCAGACGCACCAGTCGCTACAGTCCAACCTCATCGAAGAGGCCTACGAGGTCGTCGATGCGATCGAGGACGGCTCCCCGGAGAAGTTCGCGGAGGAGCTCGGCGACCTGCTGATGCAGGTCCTGCTTCACGCCGAGATCGCCTCGGGCGACGATGGGTTCACCCTCGACGACGTTATCGGCTCCATCGCGGACAAGCTGGTCCGCAGGCATCCGCACGTCTTTGGCGATCTCGAGGTGAAGGACCAGGAAGCGGTGCTGGCCAACTGGGAGCGGATAAAGCGTTCCGAGAAAGAGGGCCGCTCCGCGATCGACGGCGTGCCGAAACACCTTCCCGCGCTCGCGTCCGCCAAGCGTCTCCAGGAGAAGGCCTCCCGGGTCGGGTTCGACTGGGAGAGTCCTGAGCCGGTTCTGGAGAAGGTAAAGGAGGAGGTGGACGAGCTCGCGACGGCCCCTCCGGAGAACATCGAAAGTGAACTGGGGGACGTGCTTTTCGCGCTGGTAAACCTGGGAAGATTCTTGAAGGTCGATCCGGAACAGGCGCTGAGAAAGGCCAACGCCAGGTTTTCGGCGCGTTTCCGCCGGGTCGAGGACAAGGCCCGGGAGGAGGGGCGCGAGGTGGAATCGTATACGCTCGAGGAGCTGGACCGGTTCTGGGAAGAGGCGAAACGGGAAGACGGATGAAATCCGAAAGCGTGATATCCGAGGTCTTCGATTCCGAATTCATGAAGAAGCTGGAGAGTCTCACCTTTATGGCGAGGAAGGTGTTTTCCAGCACCTCCCAGGGGGCGTCGCCCACGACGCGCGCCGGCCTCGGGGTGGAATTCTTCGACCAGAGGACGTACGCGGCCGGGGACGACTTCCGGTACGTGGATTGGAACGCGTTCGCCCGGCTGGACGAACTGTTCCTCAAGCTGTTTCATGAGGAGGGAGACATCTGCCTCTACCTGCTGATGGACGCGAGCGCGTCGATGGGGTTCGGCTCTCCTACCAAGCTGGTCTACGCGATGCGGGTGGCGGCGGCGCTGGCGTACATCGCGCTGGCGAACACGGACAGGGCGTCCGCCGTGATGCTGCGCGGAGAGAAGTGCGAAGGGCTGGACCTGGTGAAGGGGAAGAAACAGGTATTCAAGGTGTTCCGGTTCCTCGAGGAACAGCATCCGTGCGGGAAGACGTCCCTGCAGGAGGCGCTGCGGGCGTTTGGAGCTGAGTCCAGACATGCTGGGCAGGTGGTTCTCCTCACGGACCTGATGGACGAATCGGGCGCCGTCGAGGGACTGAAGTACTTGGACTACCGCGGCTTCGACGTACAGCTGATCCACGTCCTGTCGGTCGAGGAGATGGACCCCCCGCTCGAGCAGGGCTCCACCGTCGTGGATTCGGAGACCGGCGAGGTGGTCCCGGTCACCAGTCTGGCCGGCTACCCCGCTCGCCGCGACGAATTCCTCCGGTCCGCCGGCGAGAAGTGCGCGGAGGCGGGGATACCGTATCTCCTGGCGACTACCGACGATCCCTTCGAGGACCTCATCCTGCGCCGCCTCCGCCTCGTCCAACACGGCTGACGGCGCCTGCCTGATCCCCAACCTTACGAGGCCGGAGAGGAGGGTCTCGACGCCGCTCTGGAGTTTCTTTCCCATGTCCAGCACGACGAGGGAGTGGGCGGCTTCGATCTTCTTGTCCTCGTCCTCGAAGATGACGTACGGCGGGAGCAGCGACTCGACGTACGGGGAGAAGATGCGGTGATAGCCGCTGGTTGACTTCCCCGACAATTCGTCTATCCTGTGAGTCTGGCGTGTGAACGGTATTTTTCGAAGTGACCGGACTGGGAGCTCCCTTATGATACGGATTGGCGTGATCGGCGGGGGGATGATAGGCAGGGACCACATCGAAGGCCTCAATAGGGGGGGCGCCGAAATAACGGCGCTCGCCGAGCCCATCGACGAGAGACGGAAGGAAGTCCAGGAGGAGTACGGGATCCCGGACGGATACGCGGACGGCGAGGAGCTGGTGGAGAAGGGGAACGTGGAGGCCGTCTCGATCGGCACGCCGAACGCGCTGCACAAGCCGCAGACCATCGCCGCGCTGAAGAAGGGGCTGCACGTGCTGTGCGAGAAACCGATGGCGATGAACGCCGGAGAATCGGTCGAGATGATCGAGGCGGCGCACGCCTCCGGGAAACTGCTGATGATGGCGTTCAACCAGATGTTCAATCCGGGTATCTGGAAGATGATGGAGCTGAGGGAGCAGGGCGTCTTCGGCGAGGTGTACCACGGCAGGACGACACAGATCCGCCAGTCGGGTGACCCGTCCTCCCACGGCAGCTGGTTCACCGACGCGAAGATGGCGGGCGCCGGGATCACGTTCGATCTCGCTTCGCACTCGTTCTACCGTGCGTGGTACGCGATGGGCAAGCCGGTTCCGGTGTCCGTATCGGGCGCGGTGTATCAGAAGTTCGTGTCGGGAGACGTTGATGACTTCAGCGCCGCGCTCATCCGCTTCGAAGGGGGCAGGACGCTGCTCCTGGAGGCGAGCTGGGAGGCCGCCCGGATCGACCAGGGCAAGAGGACAATGATCATGGGCACCAAGGGCGGCGCGGACTACCGGGCGGAGCAGGAGGCGTTCACGCTCGTCCGTAAGGAGGCCGGCTCGGCCGTGGAGGAGGAGATCGATCTCGGCCCGGTCAATGCCGGAAGCAAGTACCAGCATTTCGTGGACTGTCTGGAGAAGAAGATCCCGTGCCTGTGCCCGGCGGCGGACGGGTACATCGTGCAGCTGGTGCTTGATTCGATCCTTCGCTCCTCGAAGGACAACAGGGAAATCGCGATAGAGCTCGACCCGGTGGTGCTGGAGAAGGGCGTATGGAAGCCGGAATAGCGATACTGAGCTTCGCCCATCCCCACGCGTACGGCTGGGCAAAGGCGCTGGCCGGATCGGAGGCGGCGCGCCTGGCTGCGGTATGGGACGACGACGCGGAGCGCGGCGGGAGAGCGGCGAAGGAACACGGCGCCGATTTCGTCGCGTCTCTTGATGAGATCCTCGCCCGCGGCGACGTGAACGCGGTGGGTATATGCGCGGAAACGAGCAGACACGAGGAGCTTACGGTGCGGGCGGCCGGGGCCGGCAAGCACGTGCTGTGCGAGAAGCCGATGGCGCTCAGTCTGGATGAGTGCGATCGTATGATCGAGGCCGTCGATAAGGCGGGCGTGACGTACATGCAGAGTTTCCCCAAGCGGCTCGACCCGGTGAATATGAGAATGAAGGAGCTTCTTGATGACGGCGCGGTCGGGAAGATCGGCATCGTCCGGGTCCGGCACGGACACGGCTTCGGCCTCACCGGCGGGCTGAGGAACCAGTGGTTTGTGAAGCCGGAATTCGCCGGCAGGGGAGCGTTCCTGGACGAAGGCGCGCACGGGGCCGACCTCCTTCGGTGGCTGCTCGGGGAGCCGGCGGAGGTGACCGCGCGGATAGGGTGTCTCGTCACCGACCTAGAGGTGGACGACAACGGCGCCGCGATATACACGTTCGAGAACGGTGTGATAGGCGAGCTCACCTCCAGCTGGACGTGGCAGGCCGCCACCAACTGCGTCGAGATATTCGGCGACGGCGGAACGGTCATCGCGCAGGGCACCGACAACGCATCGAAGGACATGACAGACGACGACTGCCTGAGGATCTACCGCGCGGACTCCGCCGAACGGGCGTGGGAGACGGTGGAGGTCCCCTGCGCGTTCAAATCGGACAACTTCCAGGGAGGTGTCATGGAGGCGTTCGTCGGATGCGTGGTGGAAGGGGCGGCCCCTCCCGCCACGGCGGAGGACGGACGGGAGGCACTCCATATGATCCTCGCCGCCTACCAGTCCAGCGACCGGGGCAGGTCGGTCAAGATACGGTAATGCTCGTTATCCTCGGTCCCACCGCAGCAGGCAAGACCGCGGTCGCGGTCGAAGCGGCCGGGCGGATGAACGGCGAGATCCTGTCGTGCGACTCGATGCAAATCTACCGCGGCATGGACATAGGCACCGCGAAGCCGTCTCCGGAGGAGCTGGCGCGGGCGCCGCATCACCTGATAGACACCGCGGATCCCGAAGAGAAGTACGATGTTGCGCGGTTCCTTCGCGACGCCGAGGACGCGCTGGAGAGAATCCGGTCGAACGGGAAGAAGGCGATGGTCGTCGGCGGGACGCCGATGTATCTCAAGGCGTTTCTGTTCGGGATATTCGACGGCCCGCCGGCGGACCCCGCGATACGGGAACGGCTCAGGGCCGAAGCGGACAAAGTCGGGACGGAGAAGCTGTGGGAGAGGATGAAGGGGATCGATCCGGAGGCGGGGCAGAGGATCCACCCCAACGATCTCCGTCGGATCGTGCGCGCGCTGGAGGTCTACGAGAAAGCAGGGGTCCCCATCACTGCCCTTCAGAAGGAATGGGAGGAGGAGAACCCCCGGCGCCAGGCGGCGCTTGTCGGCCTGTCACGCCCCCGTGACGTGCTCTACAGACGGATAGACGACCGGGTGGACGCGATGTTCGCCGCCGGTCTGGTGGAAGAAGTCGAGCGATTGAAGGGCCGGCTCGGTCCGACCGCGTCGAGGGCGCTGGGTTACCGCGAGGTGCTGGAACACCTCGACGGGAAGAAAACGCTTGAAGATACGGTCACGGCGGTCAAGAATAATACCCACAACTTCGTGCGCAAGCAGATGACGTGGTACCGTTCCCTGGAAGACGTCAATTGGATCGACATCGCGGACGGAGAACCGGTGGGTAAGACGGGAGAGAAAGTAATGGCGGTCGCGCGGCAGCGGGGTGAGGCATGACCTCGATCCTGGGGATAGATTTCGGGACCCGGAGGATGGGACTCGCCGTCAGTGACGCCCTGGGCATCACCGCGCAGGGTCTGGAGACGCTGGACAGGAATGAGGTCGAAGACGAGATCGCCTTCATCGCGGAGGTCGTGAGGGAGCGCAACGTCGGAGAGATCGTGGTAGGCAGACCGCTGAGGCTTGACGGGTCGGTCGGGGACGTGGCCGGGGAGTGCGAGGAGTTCGCGAAGCGTCTCGAGGAGCAGCTGGGCCTTCCCGTCCGTCTGTGGGACGAGCGGCTGAGCACCGCCCAGGCGGAAAGGGCGATGCTGGACGCGAACCTCTCCCGCGGGAAGCGGAAGAAGGCGCGCGACCGCGCCGCGGCACAGCTGATACTGCAGAGCTATATGGATGCGCGACATGGCTGAACGCAACCTGTTCGAAGGGAAGAAAGCGAAGGCGCCGAACATACCGCCGCGAAGGATGCCCCTTGCCGCGCGGATGTGCCCGCGAACCCCGGAGGAGTTCGTGGGCCAGGAACACTTCTTCGCGCAGGGAAAGCTGCTCCGTCGCATGCTGGAGTCCGACACGATCACGTCCGTCATATTCTACGGCTCGCCGGGGACCGGCAAGACCGGAATGGCCCGGGTAGTGGCCGGCATGACCAGGGCCCACTTCGTGAAGCTGAACGCCACGTCCGCCACCGTGAAGGACCTCCGGGGGGTCATCGAGGAGGCGTCGGCCAGGGAGAAGCTCGATGGCAGGAGGACGATTCTGTTTCTGGA
>Ga0315555_1001243_pt1 | contig 18367 bp, 16 predicted proteins | sample SalMarSW160380MG_FD_202113 | JGI IMG/M metagenome (GOLD analysis project Ga0315555, IMG submission 202113) | Salt marsh sediment microbial communities from the Plum Island Ecosystem LTER, Massachusetts, United States - Salt Marsh Sediment SW1603-80 ... | reverse complement strand
GGCTGGTTGTCAAGGACGGTGTGATGTTCTTTAGTGGTGACGGACAATACCGCAGTAAGATAGGTCTTTCGCCGCAACGCGCCAGGCCAATAGCCGGCAGTTATGATGCCGTCAATAAAGTCCTGACAATTGTCCAGTATAACAAACCTCAGACTGCTGCCGATTATGTAAACTCGATGTGGGAGCTTCAGGCCGAACCGTACAAAGGTGACGTTGTTAATTCGTACAACGATGGTCCTCCTGAACCCGGCGCTAAACCGATGGGGCCGTTTTATGAACTTGAAACATCATCCCCGGCTGCGGCCTTAAAACCGGGCGAGGCGGTATCCCACATACATCGTACCTATCATCTGCAAGGCCCCGAGGCTGACCTCGATAGCATTGCCAAAGCAACGCTCGGAGTAACGATAGCCGAAATAAAGTCGGCACTTCCAAAATAGCCGGGTTACTCTTGTGCTGGTGTGTAATGTCCTGATTGTAAAATTTCCTCTTGACTGGAAGATGGGTAATTTGGTATAAATAAGCATGGTCAAGCTTTTGTTTAGAGCTTGCCTTAGTGAAAACAGCTTACCCTGAGCGCAGCCGAAGAGTCGAACGGGTGGGTATTGATGTGTTTCAGTCTTTCGGCAGGCTGAATTTCTACAGTGTTTTTAAGTGAGTGAGGTGCTGAGTTTTAAGCAGGAGCTTCGTGCTTCGTGGTTAAGATTTTTGCATTTCAATTAACATCCTATTATATTTCGAAGGAGGATTATTATGTCTAAGAAATTGGTTTATTTGGTTTTAGTCTTGGCCTTTTGCATGGCGTCGTCGTTGCACGCCGCCACAATCGTCTGGGTGTCGGACAACAAGGCCCCTACAGACGGAGTCCCGGCTGACCAGCCCTGGGTGGACCTGCTTGATGCCCAGGGGTACACCGTCAACCTTGACTTCCGTAATCAGGAAGGTCGCAGCCTCGATGCAGCGGAGATTGAGACTCTTAACGCTGCCGACCTTATCATTATCAGTCGTGACACCAACAGCGGCGATTACACTGGTACCATAGCCGCATGGAACTCCATCGAGACGCCTATCATCATGCAAGTCGCACATATCGCCAGGAGTAACCGATGGCTGTGGATAGATACAGATGCCTATAATGACAGTCTTCCTCTTGCGATGGAAGCGTTGGATATCAGCCATCCTGTGTTCAATGGTGTGAACCTTGACGACAACAATCAGGTTCCGGTCATCACGGAGGCAAGCTCCTTTCCGAGCATTACGGATGCGGGCAACGGTACGCTGCTCGCCAAGCGAGCAGACAACGACGAACTCTGGATAGTTGAGTGGGAAGCAGAGCAGGAATTCTACGCTGGGTCGGGCCAGATTGCCGGCGGTCGGCGTATGTTATTTATCTCCGGCACGAACAGCGGCGTCGATGGTCGATACAACCTCACCGCCGACGGTGAAATAATGTTCCTCAACGCGGTCGGTTATATGCTTGGTGCCTCGAAACGCGTAAATGCCTATAATCCCGAGCCGTCCGATGGTATTTTCTATGGGGATACCTGGGTGAGCCTTGGCTGGTCACCGGGAACTCTTGCCGTCTCACACGATGTATATTTCGGTAACAATTTTGACTACGTGAATGACGGTGCCGAAAGCACGTTCCAGGGTAACCAGGTCGCTACGTTTCTTGTTGTCGGCTTTCCCGGATTTGCATTCCCCGACGGTCTCGTTCCGGGTACGACATATTACTGGCGAATCGATGAGGTCAATGACACCGAGCCGAACAGTCCCTGGAAGGGCGAGGTCTGGAGCTTTAGTATTCCCCCCAAGACCGCCTACGCACCCGATACGGCTGATGCTGCCGAGCAGGTAGATCCGGATGTAACTCTGAGCTGGACGGCAGGTTTCGGTTCTAAATTGCACACTGTATATTTCGGCGAGAATTTTGATGAAGTGAGCAACGCCGCTGGTGGACTCCCACAGGGAACCGCAACCTATACTCCCGGCACACTCAAATTGGCCAAGACCTACTACTGGCGGGTCGATGAATTTGATGCCATCGACACGTATAAAGGCGACGTCTGGAGCTTTACTACTGAGGGCGCCGTCGGGAACCCGAATCCGACTAATGGCGCTGTGGATGTAAAGCAAACACAGATTATTACCTTCTCGCCGAGTGTCTTTGCTGCTTCGCATGAGGTCTATTTCGGCACAGATAAAGATGCCGTGAAAAATGCCGACACCGGCTCGCCGGAGTATAAAGGCACCAGGGACCTTGGTGCTGAGAGCTATGACCCAGGAATGCTTGAGTGGGATACCACCTACTACTGGAGGATTGATGAGGTCAATAATACCAACCCAGACAGTCCGTGGACGGGTATCCTCTGGAGCTTTACGACAGCCAACTTTCTTGTCGTGGACGATTTTGAGTCCTACAACGACATTGACCCCCCTGACCCCGAGAGCAACAGGATATTTGAAGCGTGGCTGGACGGTTATGAAATCCCGACAAATGGAGCTCTCGTTGGTAATGAGCTTCCTCCTTATGCCGAGCAAAGTATTGTTCACAGCGGCATCCAGTCGATGCCGTATTTCTACGACAACAGTGTTGGGTACTCTGAGGCGACCTTGACGTTGACTTATCCGCGTGACTGGACCGAGGCAGGCGTTAAAGTACTGACACTTTGGTTCTATGGCGATACGGACAATGCTCCTGAGCCGATGTATGTGGCTGCGGCCAATGCTAATGGACCGACTGCAGTGGTGTACCATGATAATCCAAATGCAGCGCAGATAGAGGCCTGGACCCAATGGAAAATCGACCTACAGTTGTTCGCCGATCAGGGCGTGAACCTTGCCAATGTCAATACTATTGCCCTTGGATTAGGCAATAAGAACAACCCGCAGGCTGGTGGTTCAGGTACGATGTACTTTGACGATATTCGGCTGTATCCACCGCCGCCAGAGCCGGCACCGTAAGCTGGGATTTAGGTAGCCCCCATTGCTTCTTGCGAAGCAAGATATGGGGGCGACGTTGATATAGTAGATTTGCATCAATTAGGGGCTTGTACCAAATTGGTGTAGGCCCCTTTTTAAATGATAAATTTTTAATTATGATTATTCATTTTAGAGATTGTGCTGCTCTGTGAAGTCGCTTCGTCCTTCGCAGTCCCGATTTTCTCGGGACGGAGAACAGAGCTACGGAGAAAGAATTGTATGGAATCTCGGATTCTCGTTTTCATGAGGACGAGTTTACACCTACAAAAGCAGGGGGCTTAGTGCTTAAGTTGTGCTGTAACGCTTGATGTTTGTTGAAGGCAATGTGTGTTTAGGTGTGTGGCCAAAGCATGGTTATTTTAACTTTTTTAAAGGAGGATTATTATGTGCAGAAAAATGATTTGTCTGATTTCATTTGTTTTGGTGTTGGGATTGATTAGTAATGCTTCGGCGGAGCTTGTGGGGCAGTGGAAGCTTGACGACGGTGCCGGCACGACCGCGCTGGACGCGACGGGCAAAGGCAACAACGGAACACTGGAAGACGGTCCGACAGTTGTCGACGGACAATTTGGACAAGCGCTCGCATTTGAAGGCAATCGCGTCGCAATCCCAGTCTCTGATTCGTTAACCGCCGACCTGTTTCAGAGATCATTTACGCTGTCTGCCTGGATTAACCCGAAGCGAACTGGCGACACGTGGCAGCAGATTTTTCGGTCGATTAGAGAGGATGACACCTCAAATGACACGCTGTTCATTAACAACGATGGGAGGCTTTCATGGCGTGGTCGCGTTGGCGAAGCTTGGGCGGGAGGTATGTGTGAGACAGCCCCAGATGTTGTTCCAGCCGACCAATGGACACACGTCGCAGTGGTAGGGGATGGGACGAACTTTCGCATCTACGTCAACGGGGCCCTCTCACAGGAATCAGCCTTCCAGACAACAGATGGCACGAACGCGACCTATTACATTGGAGGTGATCCTACATGGACTGATGAGTCCTATACGGGCATGATCGACGACGTGCGCATCTACAATCACGTGCTGAGCGAGGACGACATCAAGTCAAGCATGGAGAATCAGGGCGGCGCCATCGTCAAGGCCTACGGACCCGATCCGCGAAATGGCACACTTCACGAAGACACATGGATAAGCATTAGCTGGCGGGCAGGCGATTTTGCTGTCTCACACGATGTCTACATAGGTGACAATTTTGACGCCGTTAACGAAGGCGCCGAAGGAACATTCATTGGCAATCAGGCCGAAACTTTTATTGTTGCCGGCTTTCCTGGTTTTCCTTATCCGGATGGTCTTATTCCGAGCACAACTTACTACTGGCGGATTGATGAAATTAACGACGCCGAGCCGAACAGCCCGTGGAAGGGCGACATCTGGAGCTTTAGTATTCCACCCAAGACCGCATACTTTCCCGACCCGGCTGATAGCGCCGAATCTGTAGAACTGGACGCAGAGCTTAGCTGGACACCGGGTTTCGGTGCGAAATTGCACACCGTGTATTTCGGCGACCATTTTGACGATGTTAGCAGTGCCGCCGGAGGTCTCCCTCAGGGAGCTGCGACTTATGACCCCGGCACAATTAAATTGGCCCAGACTTACTACTGGCGGGTCGACGAGTTTGACGCCATCGAGACATACAAAGGCGACGTCTGGAGCTTTACTACTCAGGGTGCCGTCGGAAGCCCGGACCCGGCTAATGGCGCTGTGGATGTAAAGCAAACACAGATTATTACCTGGTCGCCGGGAATCTATGCTGCTTCGCACCAGTTATACTTTGGCGCTGATAAAGATGCCGTGAAAAATGCCGACACAGGCTCACCAGAATACAAAGGCACCATGGCACTTGGTGCTGAGACTTACGGCCCCGGAAAGCTCCTGTGGGATACAACTTACTATTGGCGTGTTGATGAGGTCAATGACACTAACTCCGATAGTCCGTGGCCAGGCATCCTCTGGAGCTTTACAACAGCCAACTTCCTTATCGTGGACGATTTCGAGGACTACGATGCCGGTGACAACCAGATATGGTACGTGTGGAAAGATGGACTTGGCTATGGCATACCGGGTACTGAACCCTACTATCCCGGTAATGGGACAGGCTCTGCCGTGGGCGACGAAAACACTCCTTCTTACACCGAGGAGACTATCGTTCACGGAGGCAACAAATCGATGCCTGTATTTTACGACAACAGCGTCTTAATGTATTCAGAGGTGGAGAAGACGCTGACTTATCCGCGTGACTGGACCGAGAATGGTGTCACCACGCTGACGATTTGGTTCAGGGGCAATTCGGACAACGCTGCTGAGACGTTGTATGTTGCTCTCAATGGCAGCGCGGTGGTCTCCCATGATAATCCCAATGCAGCACAGGTAAATAAATGGACTCAATGGAATATCGACCTGCAGGCCTTTGCAGACAAGGGCGTGAACCTGGCCAATGTCAATACGATTGCCCTTGGTCTTGGTAACAAGAACAATCCGGTAGCTGGCGGTTCAGGTACGATGTACTTTGACGATATTCGACTGTATCCTCCACCGGAGCAGGCACCGTAAGCCGGTCTTTATGTGGCCCCCATTGCTTCTTGCCTGCACCTGTCGGTAACGAAAGCACAGGTGCGAAGCAAGATATGGGGGCGTGGCTGATACGAAACTCTCAAAGTTTGAGATTGCCGCGTCCCGCACCTATTGAGCATAGGCTAACGCTTAATAGGTACGGGACAAAACGGCTGGGAAAAATCGGCAATTCCCACAGATGAGTTTTTTGATGTTTGTTGGAAACAACCCCGAGAGGTCGAGGTTTTGGTGTGTGGCCAAAGCATAATTCGTAATTGTATTAACTTTTTTGAACCCCGCCCGTCGTCCGCAGGATGCCTTGCGGCAAAGACGGGACGGGGTGAAGGAGGATATAGCTATGTGTAAGAAATTGATTCATTTAGTTTCTTTTATTTTGGTACTGGGCCTTGCCAGCAGTGCCAGCAGTGCCTCGGCTGAACTGATTGGGCGCTGGAAGCTGGATGAGGGTTCCGGCACCACCGCCGCAGACTCTGTCGGCGATAATGATGGAACCCTGTACGGGGACACAACCTGGGCCGAAGGTATCTTAGATGGCGCATTGTCGTTCGACGGCGACGGTGACTATGTGGACTGCGGGAACGATCCAATATTCAATCCATCGGGCAGCTTCAGCATCACGCTTTGGGCATACATTAATGACTGGGGCGACCCCTGGGGTAGGTCTATGTTCAGCAAGGGCGGTGATGCTGATGCCGCTGGTAGAATGGGCTGGTCAGTGCGAAGGCACACAGATGAGACCCTATGCTTTACGTGTGCAGGCCTTACGACAGAAGAGGTGGGAACCAACATAAAGGGTAACACGGCACCGCCGATGAACGAATGGTTTCACATTGCTTGCGTATATGACGTCAATAACATGGCGTACATTTATATTAATGGAGAAGTTGACGCAAGCTATGTCGCTACAGGGACAGTTCTAACCGGCACCGGCGATCCCAGTGTGTATATAGGAACCAGAAGCAACGGTGCTGGTACCGCACCGGATGGGTGGGGGGCATCCTTCTTCGATGGTATACTTGATGATGTGCGCTTCTATGACCTTGCACTGGAAGAGACGGAGCTTGGGCCGATTATGGAAGGTAAAGAAGAATTGCCGGGCCCCTTGGCTGCAAGACCGAACCCTGCTAATGGGGCTACGGGTGTGCCAATGGATACGGCCCTTAGCTGGAAACCGGGACTTTTTGCCGACACACATGATGTGTACTTCGGGACAGCTTACGATGATGTCAACAATGCCGGCAGAGACAATGACCCGAACGGTGTTCTGGTCAGTCAAAACCAGGATGAAACTATTTATGAACCTGCCGACCTTCTCGAATTCGGCCAGGAGTATTACTGGCGGGTCGATGAGGTCAATGCTCCACCCGAAGACACAGTCTATAAAGGCGACATCTGGAGCTTTATGATAGTCAACTATCTTATCGTGGACGATTTCGAGGACTACAATGACTTTCCACCCCACGATATATTTAGTATGTGGACAGACGGGTGGGACGACCCAACAAACGGTTCAACGATAGGTTATGAAAACCCGGACTTTAACGCCGGAGAGCATTTCGTCGAGACCACGATTGTCCACGGCGGCGAGCAGGCGATGCCCTATTTTTATGACAACAGTGGTACAGCAAATTATTCAGAAGCCAAATGTGCTTTTAGTCCCGTGCAGGATTGGACCAAGCAAGGTGTTACACTATTTTCGCTGTGGTTTAGAGGTTATCCAGGCTATTCCGGCAGTTTCGTGGAAGAACCGGCCGGCACCTATACGATGACCGGCTCCGGCGCTGATATCTGGGGCACCTCCGATGAGTTTCACTTCGCCTTCAAGGAGCTTACCAGTCCCGGCTCGATTATAGCAAAAGTCGAGAGCGTGGAGCAGACGCACAACTGGGCTAAAGCCGGCGTGATGCTACGCGATACCCTGGATACCGATTCCATCCATGCTATGATGATCGTCTCAGCTACGCAGGGCGTTTCCTTTCAGCGCCGCAGATCGGCGGGTGGTGTGAGCTTCGCCACGGATATAGCCGGGATTAGTGCGCCGCAATGGGTGAAAATAGAACGCAACGTTAGCGGCGCCGTTACGGCCTCTTATTCGGCTGACGGCAGCTCATGGACACAGGTTGGCTCCGAGAGCATGAAAATGAATATTCCTATGTATATAGGTCTGGCAGTGACCGCACATAACGCCAACGAGGTCTGTGAGGCCAAGTTCTCTAACGTTAGTATCACCGGCACAGTCTCTGGGGAGTGGACGAACCAGGATATCGGCATACTCAGCAACGCTCCTCAGCCGATGTATGTGGTTCTCAATGGCAGTGCTGTGGTCTATCACGATAATCCAAATGCAGCGCTGATAACTGAGTGGACAGAATGGAATATCAACCTGCAAGAGTTTGCAGACCAGGGCGTGGACCTGACCGATGTCAACAGCATCGCCCTTGGGTTCGGCGACAGGAATCCCGATGTTTCGGGACAGGCTGGTGGTGAAGGTTTGATGTACTTTGACGATATTCGACTGGTTTGCCCGGCACCGGCACCTTAAGCTGAGATTTGCTCGGCAATTAAAATTGACATTGGCATAGCTGATTTGCATCAATTCGGAGCCTATACCAATTTTGTATAGGCCCCTTTTTAATTGTCTATTGGATATTGATTATTTTTTGATTCAGTCCATAACTTTTGTGTAACTGTTATTTTTAACAGATAACCTTTTTAAAATAGGTCGTTGAAAATGTTCACAAAAGAAAGCTAATAAAATGAAATCTGCGAATAAAGGCGGATGTCCTGATTGTTTAATAGCATAATGCAGAATATCTGCACCATAAGTCAAGGGCAGAATATAAAATAAAGGACACAAAAACATCGGCAGATTCTCAACTGTAAAGAATAATCCGCAGAGGAATATCATCGGCTGAGTTTTGAGCAACAGTAAAAAATCACCTCAGCTGCAATTGAGCGGTTACGATTCTTGGCATATTTGAATTGACAGACTGAGAAGCTTATATTAGAATATTAGCGTTTACTAAAATAGATTGAGAAGCATGGATAAGACCTTAGACTTAGCTTATGTTTGTAAGATTTTGTCCGTAGGTACACGGGTGCAGATCCTTAAATTATTGAAGGGTCGCTCTCTTTGCGTTGGAGCCCTTTCGACTCGGTTAGATGTTACCCAGGGAGCTGTGTCGCAGCACTTGAGAATTCTCAGAGATGCAGATTTGGTTGTGGCCGAGAGGCGTGGGTACTTTGTCCACTATTGGCTGAACGAGAAGACGCTAAGTAAATGGAAGAATATGATGGACAAGTTGCTCACAACCAATGCTTAACCTTTTAACCACAACACTTTTTGATAAATCAAGAGGATAAGAGCTATGTATAAAGGCAAGAAAGCATGCCAGAAACCAGAAAAACTTGCTGGCAAGCCTCAGGATTGCTTGCCTGAACGTATCCTAAAATGCCACGGAGACGTTGGAGAACATCAGTGCGTCAAGAGAACCAAAAAGAAATAGCATTGGGACTGATATGTGGCAGGCTGCATAATGCCGTTACCAGCCATGACTTCAGTCTATAAGATATCTCATGAGCATTTTGGAAAAAGCCAAGAATGAATTCATCCGTGTCTGCAACGAGCGTAGCCTCGATCTATATAAGACCGTCATTATCCATCCCTTACTACCACGTGATGCCATCGGAGATGCGGAGGGCGATTTCGTAATCAAGAAGGGTAAAGAGTATGTGATTGAGGCCACATTCGAAAACGCATGTGGGCAAGCCTTTACCGGCACACCCTGTGAGTGGAACGGGACGTTAGAAGAGTTATTGTCTCTGGACCTGTCGGACGTAAGCAATCGAGGCATTTTGGTGTCCGTTATGAACGCGGTACTGCGTTCTCTCGGGGTAGCGACCGGCACAATCCACTGCCGCGATGAGGACCCGACCAACTGCGGCCCCGAGATTGCAGGACAACTTAAGGCCCGCTTCGGATCCAAAAGATTTGGCCTTGTTGGTCTTCAGCCAGCCATTTTAAAAGGCCTTACAAAACATTTTGCACCAGAGTTCGTTCGTGTCGTGGACCTTGATCCTGACAACATCGGCAGCCTGAAGTTTGGCGTCGAAGTCTGGGACGGACAAACCAACCTGCAGCGTCTCGTGGAATGGTCGGAGGTTGGCTTGGTTACAGGGTCCAGCATTGTCAACGGTACCATCGACGAGATCATTCGATATTTCAAAGAAGATGGGAAACCTTTGGTGTTTTTCGGCAACACCATCTCCGGCGCAGCAGACTTATTGAATATAGACCGTATCTGCCCGTTTGGGCGTTGAACGTGTTTGTTTGGATCGTATGAGTTCAGTCTTCGCGAATTAGCAGTTTTGAGGCCAGCTTTCTACAAGGATGTTCCGCCTTTGGCGGACTCGCCTTGCCCACATAACACGCAACATACAATCGTTATGAAAATCTAATTGTTGTGGAAATCATTCCTATGTGGTACAAATAAATTATGTTAAATAGGGTACAGAATCAAAAACGAGATGTTATTTTGGACTCAATTACCGAGGGTGTTTTCACGGTAGATTCAAATTGGCGGATCACCTCGTTTAATCGGGCTGCTGAGGAAATTACGGGTATTCCTTACGCAAAGGTCCTCGGGCAGAGGTGCAGCGATATTTTGAGAGCGGATGTTTGCGAGACGGATTGCGCACTGCGTGAAACAATAGCAACCGGCAAACCTATAATCAACAAAGCTGTCCACATCGTTGATGCCAGGGGAGAGCGACACGCAATTGCCATATCTACGGCTTTGCTCAAAGATGAAAGTGGTAAGGTTATTGGAGGTGTAGAAACATTTCGTGATATGAGTTTAGTGGAAGAGCTTCGAAAGGAAATTGAAGGCCGATACTCCTGCGAGGATATAATTAGCCAAAATCACCGAATGCAGAGGCTGTTTAGTGTTCTTCCAAATGTTGCCGAAAGCGATTGTACAGTTTTAATTGAAAGCGAAAGCGGGACCGGCAAGGAGCTCTTAGCTCGAGCGATTCATAATTTAAGTTTCCGCAAGGACAAGCCTTTTGTCGCAGTTAGTTGCGGTGCTCTTCCTGATACTTTGTTGGAATCTGAGTTATTCGGGTATAAGGCGGGGGCGTTTACAGACGCTAAAAAAGATAAGCCCGGACGTTTTGCAATGGCTGAAGGTGGTACAATCTTTTTGGACGAGATAGGCGACATATCTGCGGCCGTGCAAGTTCGACTGCTTCGTGTTTTGCAGGAACGCACTTATGAGCCGTTGGGAGCTGTTTCCTCGGTTAATGCCGATGTTCGTGTTATTACAGCAACCAATAAAAAGCTTGGCGAACTCGTCGAACAGGGTCAGTTCAGGGAAGATTTATATTATAGAATCAATGTTATGAAATTAGAACTGCCTCTGCTGCGAGAGCGTAAAGATGATATTCCACTCCTGGTAAACCACTTTATCAGCCGCTTCAACCGCCTGCGTAATAAGAACATTAGCTGTGTTACAGACGAAGTGTTGGCAACTCTTTTGGCGTACGACTACCCAGGCAATGTGCGTGAACTTGAGAATATAATTGAGCATTGTTTCGTATTGTGCCAGGGTGAGATAATAGAAAAGAAGCATTTGCCAGCCTCGGTCTGTCCAACTTCAAGCGTGGATAAAGTAAAGACTGGTGAGATAACAACACTAAAGCAGATGGAAATCCTTCTCATTATCGAGGCGCTGCGGCGAAACAAGGGCAATCAGGCAGCTACAGCAAAAGAGCTGGGCATCAATAAAAGTACGCTGTTTCGCAAACTGAAAGCGCACGATATCAAACCCAGAGCTTACGCTTAAACGAACATCAATATATCCAATTCATAATAGCATTTAGACCGGGCACACTTCCAAGTTGCATATTGCAACGGGTGGCAATGGCCGATAATTGCAATTTGCAATTCTGCGTGGTGCTCTTAAGAGCTGCCAAGCATCTATGACATTTCATAAATCATTGCCTAAACTCTGTTAGCATTCTTTCTCCTATTTCCTCAACTTTCCTGGCACGCTATTTGCGAAAACAACATACGAAGGATTGTTGCAATGAAAATAGCAATACCAATATGGAACGGCTATGTTTCGAGCGTCTTTGATTTCGCTCACAGGCTTTTGCTCCTTGAAATACAGAACGGTTCTGAAACTAACCGTTCAGAGATTTCTATGGATCCGGAGCCAATCTCACAAAGAGCAGCTCGGTTAAAGACCTTGGGGATTGACGTGCTTATATGTGGAGCGATCTCACGTTCTTTAGCTTATATGGTTACAGCGTCCGGAATCAAGGTTCTGCCTTATGCAGTCGGCCCTGTGGATGAGATATTGAAGGCTTATTTAACGGACAAGCTGGCGCAACCGCAATTTGTTTTACCAGGTTTCTGGCCGGGTGCGCGGAAAGGCTTCCGCCGAGGGCATCGATGTCGTCGTGGACGACAGCAGCCTAAGACAAGTTTTTTTTGACAATAGTTACGATTGATGAGGCTATAGATGTAACCGACGGTGACGGAGTCTAACTTTAATAATAAGGCTCCTGCAAAATTGCCTTGTGTCCTATGATAATTGAACAGCCGGATAACTTAGCCATTCACTCAAAGACCAAATATGATCTGTCAAACCGGCGACCATTGCAGGTGTTCGCGACAGCCATCGATCATTCTGGTTTTGTACACGAAGTGTTCGTACCGGCCAACAAAAGTTATAGCTATACATCGTAAAATAGGTCACTGCATTATGTACGTCCCAGTCTTTGGAAAAACAGTAACTTTTTCGAACTTTCCGGGCATTACGATTGCGATCGGTTCCATTATGCCTTTCGACAAAAGCTGTGTTAATCACCGTGCTAACCGTCGATGCCTCTATCGCAGCCTCAACATCGGATTTGCTGCCAAAAATAGCTCGCAGATCAATCTTAACCACTCGGCCTTTCCGGCGGGTTTTGTGAACAGTAGCATATTTCAAGCCCTTGGCTGGAATGCGGCGAGAACCTTTGGGACGGCCACGTTTACCGGTAGGCCCTGGCGTGACTTTTGTTCCATAAGCCTTCAAAATAGACTTTTTATACGGTTTATACTCATCAGATGTAATCAGATTCATAATACGACCATCGGTTCTTTTCTTAAAATCAGCCACGAGTTTCTCAACGTTTTTCGCTGTGCGTTTGCCGGGTACAACGCTGATTACCAAACGATGCTCAGGATCATAAGCTACATGGTCCCAGTTATCTCCCTGCTGACTGTCAGCCGGATCGTTGTCATTACAATGTTTTTCTTTCTTGCCCACAAAAGCCCATTTCTCGTCAAACTGTACCTCATTGGTTTTTGGGGGAAAACGCTACCAACTCATCGTGGAGCGCTTTGGCGTGTTTGCCAGCTGCAAGGTTATATCGTGTTACCGTGTCTGGGTGTACGCCTACAAGACGGCTGGTCTTACGCACGCCGCAACTTTCGGCGATATGGTCTAACAGAGAGATCATTTTTTCCTCAGGCAGTCGCAGTCCAAACAGCGGTGTTCCTTTTCGTTCGGAGAATCGCTTCTTGCATGTTCGGCAGTATAGCAGCCGAATGTGGTTATTTTTGCCATACCAGCTGCATACTGTCAGATTATTTGCACCGCGTTTACCATAATCTGGGCACTTTTTATTTTGACAACAGAATTTTGAAAGATCTTGCATTATCTTGCCTCCTAAATGTTAACTGTCTATGGGACAAACACTTGTCCCTCATTCAGGATATCGACAAGACAACATAAATTTATTCAATATTAAAAGGACACAAGGCAAAATTGAGAACTGAAATTTTTAAAATTGGGGAAGAATTGGCCCATTCGACCCATTCGACTACCCCTTCGGCTGCGCTCAGGGCTTCGGCTAATTCAGGGCAGGCTGCGCTCAGGACAGGGTTTGTTTTGGTTTTTTTTTCGGAGCCTGAAGGCGGTTTCATTTTCATAATCCTTTTGTGAAAAAGCGTTTGCGTTCATTTTGGGCCTTTCGGAAATTGGCTTTGAATTGGGTTTGTTTTTTCGGACTGCGAAATCATCTTTTTTTATGTAATCCTTTGTTATAAGTGAGTTTACATTCATTTGGTCTTTTCGGCAATTGGCCCATTCGACTGCGCTCAGGACAGGCTTTGATTGGGTTTGAATTGGGTTTGTTTTCACCAAGTGTCCAATTGCGTTTATTTTCATAAGCCATTTGTGAAAATCTACTTACGTTCATTTGACTTTTTCGGAAATTGGGTTTGTTTTGCATAAAAAGGATTGATTTGTAGAGGGTTCTCGACAGATGTAGAGGGGCCGTTGGCAGACCACAGACAACAGTTGGCGAGTATTGCGTATTGCGTATCGAGTATTGCGTATTGCGTATCGGTCATCGGGTTACCGGGTTATCAGGAAGTGATTATCAGAATATCAGGTTATCAGGGCGATCCCTTTCTGATTCCATGTTGTGCTGATTTCCGCTCCCCACTATCCCCTTTCTTATTGATTATTGGATATTGGTTGTTGGTTAATCTGGATCCCCGATTACGACCTTCGGGGAAAAGTTTGGCTGGGCCTGCTGGTTCTAAGTCCTTGCTGCGCTGCAGCTTACGACATGCATACTGAAATGTCATCTTCGCCTACTGGCGGTTTGTGTTTGCCTGCTGGCAAACATATGGGTATTTTAATATATTTTCAAACAATGTCAACAAAAAAAACAAATAAAAAAGCACTTTTTTTAGACGCAGAGAACGCAACTTAGATGCAATTGGTTTGTCGAATTGCCCAAAATTAAGTGATGAGCCAAGGATTACTCTGCTTCGCCCTGCGCAGCTTCGCAGAGCAGGGTAACGGTTGAGTACAACATTACCTAAGTCAGAAAGAAACAACCTATTTATTCGCAAATTTTCACTTGACAGGTCGGAATTTTTTTGTTTTTTATGAGGGTACAACAGCGGCTGGGATTATTCTGAATGACGAGAAGTTCGGGATGTTATACGGAAAACATATATACATAGTTCGATTATAATCATGAATGAACTAGAAAATAAAACTTATAATTCAAGATATTCTCATTGCGATAAATTTATTGAACTAGATGATATTATATTCTTATATCCCTCCTATCAATTTGAAAGAAATCCCAACTCAATTGCTGCTAATCTACAATGTATAATGAATTATGTAAAAAATATTACAAGCTTGGATCCCACAAGTTTTTTCAAACAAAGAACCGTTGTGGGGCATAGACATCCAAGCGACGAAATAAATGGTAAAAATTGTCAACCAGGGTGGATGCCGAATTGGGTAAACATTCCGTGGAATACATTAAACAAGGATAATGAGCCAATAGATATGTGTACACACGAATTAATTCATCCATTTTTTGCTTGTTCACCTATTAAAGATAGGAATGAAGGATGGGGTGAGGGTTTTTGCGATTTTCTCCGTGGGCCAACTAAAGAAGTTATGGGATTGGATGGTATTTCTTGGTGGAGAGAAATGATTAAATGTGCTAAGAATAAACCAGACTCTACATACCATCATCCTGCGGGAAAATTTGTGCTTAAACTATTGGAAGAATATGATAATTCCTCAGACATTGCCAATATAATTAACGATAAAGCAATCTTGAAAACATTCTTGCGACATCTTTTTAACAATTTTAAAAATAAATCTTTATCTGATTATATCGAACCATCTGAAGGAATGAAAAATAAATGGCAAGGAAAAAATAAAATCTAACAAACCATTCAACTGAACTGTTCTCTCGCTTCGTGCGAGTCCAGACAGTGAATTTTATATTGAGCATTATCATAATCGAGGTAACCAATGGATTGGTTAGAAGTTACAACTAGAATTGTCTTGCCGGGTGTTAGCTCACTTGCTACTGTAGTCGCAGCAGGAACAGCAATTTGGGGCATTCGCGCTTGGCGACGAGAGCATACAGGAAAACGCCGAATTGACTTGGCGGAAGAAGTTCTTGCATTGGTTTACGAAATTAAAGATGTACTAGCATCAGTTAGGTCTCCACTTGGGCATTCTGAAGAAGGGCAAACATGCCCGAGTATGCCAGATGCAACTAACAAAGAGAAGGCTATGTTGTGCACAGCTTACATTCCTATCGAACGATGTAATTTTCGCCGAGATATCTTTGCTCGGCTACGTTCTTTGCGGTATCGCTTCATGGCCCTAAACGGTAAGGATGCCGGGATACCATTTGAAGAAATTAATAACATTAGGCACGGTCTGGCAAAGCCTTTTTACAGTATGCAAATAAGATTAAAGGAATTGCATCGCAAGATTAAAACAACAGATCCCAAAGAATATGATAAGATGCTTGATGACTTATGGGAAGATTGGAATGACAAAAAAGATAGTGAGGAGTTTAATGAGGAAGGTGATGATCTCGTTCTCAAAGAATGTGGTATTGTAATTGCCAAGTTTGAAGTATTATGCCGTAAAGCAATCGGCCTAAAAGAGTAACATGGCCAATGCCCAACATGGGGCTTCATTTCGACGCCGCTGCGCGTCGCGAATTAGCCCCCGCGTTATGCAGCAGAAATCGTAGAGTAGTAAGGAGATTGAAATGGGAGTTATCGACACACTTAAAGACGTCGCTAAGCTTGCCCAAGACGTACAGAATATGCCTCTCTATCAGCAACTTCTCTCACTCCAGGCTGAAGTATTCGATTTGTATGACGAAAATCGTAATCTGAAAGAAGAGACTCGCCTGCTTCGAGAGCAGCTAGAATTGCGTGCTAAACTATCGTTTGATAATAACTTTTACTGGATAGTTGATGGCGATTCTAAGGATGGTCCATTCTGCCCAAAATGCTACGACCAAGAACACGCGACACGTCGAATGTTTAAGCTTGGCCATTTACGTGGTTGCCCAACGTGTCAATTATTACTCCGTCAGGATGGAAGAGATCCCTCCGTTCCTGAACGGAATAGGTTCGTTTTAACGTTGGCGAAGAGACCTAAATGATTGCACTATTGAAGCATAACAAGCGAATCCAGTGGGATCTCGTATCGCAGTCTCTGTTTCGCGGCGTTAGGGAACGAATATGATATCATAATGGATATGGACTTTAGGCAAAGGGGTGTTATACTGACACTCGAAAAAGTGGAGAATTTTATACGGAAAGCATATATACGTAGTTCTGTGAGGAAGAAGAAATGACATCGAAATCCAAGGTGGCGGTTGCAGCCGTAGTCACATGCGTTCTCATTCTCGCCTATGCCGCTACGTATCTCGTCTGGTCACGCAAGACGACTTGGACGTGGAATCCTTCGGGAAACGCCAAGGGCAAGGTCTGGACCTTCTATCGCTATCCAGCTGGCCTCTTTTCTATGGAGACGTACAAGGGATACTACGTGGCGCCGGGCAAGACACCGGGCGAGTTTTGGTGGAAGCGAGAACGCATTCCTGCCACCATCTTCCGGCCTCTGATATGGCTCGACTACAGAATCACCGGGAGAATGCATTATCCCGATCAATACAAGGGTTCAGTCAACTTCGGTTGAGAGGAGCTCACAGAACAACGGGATGAAGCTGACCTTGTTCCTCTCGCGGCTTCGCCGCGTTCGTCATAAGGCATCTTATCCCGGTCATTAGGGAACGAACAACCGAACGCCATTCGTGACTGTCCCCGTGTATCATACTATGCGTTTGCAGAGAAGATTTGCCATCGAACAGAATCAATCCGGCACAACAACATCGTATCTGGGTTCATACCCCCGATGCCAATACTGCTGCCACAAATCCTCCAACTCTACGACGGCTATGTGGGTATCGACGTAACTGAGATTGATGGCACGCTTGTGTCTGGCGATACAAAACCTGTGCATACTGGCTACCGAGCCGTTATCGCCATCAAATGAGTTCGATGGAGGCGGGTCGGTGCTCCGAGGCCAGGCGTCGACCCACATCCCATCGCCAAACAAAGGAACATCAGGTCGAGCATCAGAGAAGCTCTGGTAGTAACGGCCGTGTTCTGGATTGCTCGTCTCAACTTGATAATATCCGGTTGGCTGAAGCCATGAATTGATCGTGTAGCTGCCCTCAGCATAGCTTTCGCCATGGCCACCCCACCAGAAGGCCCAGGACCGAATAGCGGTGCCCCGCTGCAAAGACTCGCCATCAGCCCGCTCTGTCACGGACGGGCAAATGATCACTTGCATGACACCTTCGAAGGCGGCCTGGGGATCTTTCTCGTATTTCTTGTCCCCGAGAAAGGGAGCAATCAAGTGGAACCAATAGGGCTTGCTGGGCCCACCTACCCCCATAACCTTGCCGTCATAGTTTTCTGTGTAACATACCATTGCCAGCGTCTGCTGTCTGAGTTGAGCGGAGCAAACAACTCTCTTTGTTTGCTCCCGTACCCTGCCTAAGGCGGGTAACAGAATGGCCAGAAGCAAAGCAATTATTGCAATGACAACCAATATCTCAATCAGGGTAAAACCATATCGCCTATTCATAGCTCGCCAACTCCTTCCATCCAACCTGCCAGCTTTGGTTAGACTCCAACTGATCTATATATTTTCACATGACTGTCAAAAAATGTCAAGTACTTCTTGTGTTGAGGAACCAGAGAACCAGAGGGGTGCCCGTCAAGTTTGTAGGTAAAAATAACCATCCAATAGATGTATTTTTGGTAAATTAGCTTAAAATTTACCCAAAAACGTTTCTGCCATTGGAGGGCAAAAAAATGTACGAAGAAATTTTAGACCAAATGCAAGAATTGTTAAAGGATGAAATCAAGAATTTCGGCGGTGATTTC
>Ga0315555_1001239_pt1 | contig 18394 bp, 14 predicted proteins | sample SalMarSW160380MG_FD_202113 | JGI IMG/M metagenome (GOLD analysis project Ga0315555, IMG submission 202113) | Salt marsh sediment microbial communities from the Plum Island Ecosystem LTER, Massachusetts, United States - Salt Marsh Sediment SW1603-80 ... | reverse complement strand
CACGGTAATACTGATAGGCTTGATTGCCGTTTCCTAACATTGCTTCCGCAATGATCGCCCAGCCCTGAGTATGGGAAAAGACCGAGGCGTTCTCCTTCATCCCTTGATTGAATAGCGGTGCTTTGACAATGCGGGGGTCGGTTTTTGCATAAGGTGGATCAACAATAATGAGACCATGCTCCGTCGCTAACCGATTTCTTACTGCTTGCATTGCAGATTTTGCACGGGCTGGAGAGGCATGACCGCTGATTACTGACCAGGATTGGGGATTCAACCAGAGGCTGCCTTCTTCATTATTCTTGGATCCATATTGCAGACCATCATAGCGATAGGCACGCAGGAACCATTCGCCGTCCCAGGCATATTTTTGCAGGTTCTTATCCAGGCTTTGTAACTGTTCGTCAGCCCATTCCACTTCTGCTGGACGATTCAACATCTCGCAAATTTCGCGGTAAGTTTTAAGAGCATAGCGAAGTTGAAAAGCGACAAAGACGGTTTCGCCGTGCTGACCGAGTTCGAGACAATCGTTCCAGTCGGCGTATAATCCGCAGGGCAGTCCATGGGCGCCGCTGCGTTCCAGATTAAATTCGATTGCTCGTTTTAAATGACCAAGAACAGTATCTTTACCCTTGTCAGCATAGGGAAGTACCTTATCGAAAAATTCAATATCGCCGGTCTCCTTGACATAAGCCGGGATGGTATTAAAAAGCCACATACAATCATCCGAGCGATAATCTTTCTCCTTGGGAGGGACTTCCTGACCGGGTGTATGGGCGAAAGGTTTAACCACCGGCATTGCGCCGCCGGTTGCGACCTGACCGGTAATCATCAGCTCTAGACGTTTACCTGCTTCTTCGGGGATTAAATGTAAGACACCTAGTAAATCCTGTACCGTATCCCGATATCCTAAACCGTCTCTTTCGCCGCTGTAAACCAGGCTGGCTGCTCGTGACCAGCTGTAAGTTATCAGGCAATTAAACGGACTCCAGACATTGGTCATGCTGTTGAATTCGGCATCCGGTGTCGTTACAAGCATTCCTTCGAGACGAGAATGCCAGTAATGCTTCAACTTGACAAATTCCTGTTCAACTTGATCCAGATTGCGGAACTCTTGGGCAATCTTTTTACCTTCTATGGCGGCTTTTCCAATACCCATAAAAACTGCCAGCTCTTTTGATTCGCCGGCTGCCAAATCAACATCTATTTGTAAAACACCACAGCCGTTATCGCCAACTGCCAGAGAGTTGGTACACTCACCTTTTTCCACTACTTCGGGATTATGATAGGAGCGATATTTACCTAAGAAAATGTCCCGATCCGTATCGTAGCCACTAATCTCGGCACCGATGATTCCTAAAAAAGTATGCCGATTAGCATCATGATTCTGAAAACCGCCGCTACTATCCGGGAGCTGCACGTTGATGCCGTGATCTATGATATTATCAACAACATCCATGAGGAGAATAAACTGGGTATATTGCAGGTTAATAAAATCCTGCCACAAGTGCCAGTTGTTGGCATATTCGACAAAAGTAAAAATCCGCAAGTGTCGTTTGCCCTGATCCTGATTGATAATTTTCAGTCGCCAGAATTCGAAATGCCGATTTAGGGGGACGAAGTAAGTAGTCTCGCATTTGATTTGATCATAAAGGGATTCGATAATTGTATAAGCCGTGCCATGGCGGCAGATTGTTTGATATTGATCCAGCGGTTTTCCCACCGGCTGCCAGGCAGCTGACCAATAATCTTTTTTATCCCGGTCATGAAGATAAAAATATCGTCCCGGCTGGTCCATTGGTATTGCATTGAAGCGCAGTCGCATAAAACGTCCCTGCGCGGCGGAATGGAAAAAGCTGTAGCCGCCGGCATTATTGGTAATGATTGCACCATATTCGGTCGAGCCGAGATAATTGCTCCAGGAATGCGGCGTATCCGGTCGCTCAATGACGTACTCTCTGTTTTCATCATCAAAATAACCAAATTGCATGAAAGAATCCTCCGCTAAGTTTGCCCATAGTCTGGCAATTAAAATCTAAAATACTTCTGAATTTTCCTTGATATAATTAATTAACTCATCAACCTGGGTAAAGGCGATTGCTGTGTAGGTATCGGCTGCGCCATAGTAAATCGCAATGCGACCGCTGTCGGCATCATAGAGATTGGCACAGGGAAAGACCACATTAGGAACAAAACCAGTTGTCTCATATAGCTTTTCCGGGGTCAGGAGATAATCACGGGTTCGATAAAGAACCTTACCGGGATTATCCAGATCCAGAATAACGGCGCCGAAACTATAAACGAAGCCGTTACAGGTTGTCGAAACGCCGTGGTAGAACAGCAGCCAGCCTGCCGTCGTCTCGATGGGAATTGGACCGGCACCGATTTTAGTACCCTGCCACCAGCCTTGGCCGCCTTTGCCCATTACATATTGATGTTTGCCCCAGTGAATCAGATCGGGACTTTCACTTATAAAAATATCACCGAATGGAGTGTGACCGCTGTCGCTGGGACGGCTTAGCAGCAGGTACTTCCCATGCACTTTGCGTGGAAATAAGACACCGTTGCGATTGAATGGCATCAGTGGATTTGGCATTCTGGTAAAAGTCTTGAAATCTTTAGTTTTGCCTAATCCGATTGAGGCGCCATGCATATCGTCGCACCAGACGATATAAAAGGTGTCGTCAATTTTCACCAGTCGCGGGTCGTAACTGTAACTAGTCGGATTCGGATTGCCGTTTTCGTCGCGCCAATCAATTGGATCCGGACCAATTTCCCATTTAAAGCCGTCACTACTGTGACCGGCAAAAAGAGTTGCCCGCCCGTTGCGCTGATCGGCACGGAATATGCCGACAAACTTTTTATTGCAATGTAAAACAGCGCTGTTGAAAATTCGGGCAGCTTTGGGAATTGGATTCCAATTTATAATCGGATTTAGGCTGTATCGCCAGAGAACATCAGTACATCCTTCCGGTCGGTTTTCCCAGGGAAGGTTTGGCAAGGGCTCTCCAATGATTGTTTGCACTGCAAGATTTCCTTTCGATTTTTCAATAGCTATTTATCTGTAACTTCTTTACCTTCTTCCTTGCGCCTTTCAGCCAGCTCCGCACCGATTTCTGACACTCGTTTATCGGATAACGGGTAAAAGTAGACTATTATTATAGCTAATATACCAAAGGCGGCTGGAATCACACTGAAAAGTGAAATCAAACCATGCAGACTCGCCGCCGATTGGGCTTGATTGGGTTGAAATCCTAACTGAGACATAAGACTGAGGGAGACAAATGCACCGAATGCCCAGCCAAATTTCTGGGACATTGTGGAGGCGGAAAATACCAGACCGGTTGTCCTACGACCGCGTTTCCATTCGGCATAATCGGCAGTATCGGCATACATCGCCCAAATCAGCACACTTAATGGTCCGCCGGTTATCGAGCCGGTAATCTGAAAGAGGAAAATCAAAGCTATCTGGTTTGGCTTAAGAAGGTAAAATGCAGCGGTACTCATTATGGCAATGATAAAAATGAAAATAAAGGCGCGCTTCTTACCGATTATTTTGGCAATCCAGCCGACTAAAATTACTCCGACTAATGACGCAATTTGCCCCACGACATTAAAAGCCGATACCAGAGTTACGAAACTATATATTTTGGTTTTTACAAACGGTAGCGAGACTTCTCGTTCGCCGACTACATATTTAAAATAGTGAGCGGTTACGCTGCTTCGTACTGCTACGAACAGGATAAAGGTAATCGTTGTCGCCAGCAAAATTAGCCAGGGCTTGTTGGTTAATAATTCGTATAAATCTTGCTTTACTGATGATTTCTGGGTTTTGGGCGGCTGAACCCGCTCTCGGGTTCCGGTAAAAGTAACCAGGAAAAAAAGCACCGCGGCAATTCCGTAAACCATGAATGATAATTGCCAACCGTGGGCGTCGTTCCCTCTGCCCAGAGCCTTAGTCATTGGCAATAAGGTAGCAGAGACAATAATCCCGGCTGCATAGGCGAAAATAAATTTTACGGAAGCCACAACCGTACGTTCATTTGAGTTGGCGGAGATAACTCCCAGCAGTGCAGTGTAAGGAATATTAATTGCCGTATATAACATCATGATCAAAACAAAAGTAACATAGGCCCAAATCACCTTACCCGTCAGCCCGAAGTCGGGGACGGTGAAAGTCAATACTCCAACAACGGCAAAAGGCACACATATCCAGAGCAAATAGGGGCGAAATTTTCCCCAACGGGTATTGGTGCGGTCGGCAATAATACCCATTAGCGGATCATTGACCCCATCCCAGACTCGACTTATCAGAAACATGGTTGCCGCTGCACCCGCCGGAATTACGAAGATATCAGTGTAGAAATAAGTGAGGTACAGCATAAAAGTCTGCCAGTATAGTACTGACGCCAGATCCCCGAATCCGTAACAGATTTTTTCCTTCCAAGGTAATTTTTGATTGACCGTATCCATTATCCCACTCCTTCCTCTACTGATTCCTCTGTTTAGCTCAAAATATTAGATACTATCCTGCAGACATTTGCATCACGATAGATCATTGTTTTTTATAATTGGTGAAGAAAGGTATTCTAGTATTTTTGGGTTTTCGGATAACGAGTGATTACAGCCTTCAACAGAGCTTATCTTATTCATCCAGACAATCCAAGAAGTATTTTTCTGGTCAGAAATGCAGGATCAAGTCGGGCGCTAATCTTCATGACGTTATAGTATAATCACTTATGGCAGGATTTACAAGTCCTATATTCTCTACTATATACATGTTTGTTTTGTCTAATTTGCAGAAGTAAATTTCCGCTGTGTAAACCTAAGGCTATTAATAAATTTTAAGGTATCCATCCAGTGCGATCAGCAATCAAATCCTTCTTGAGAAATTACTGGGTCTTAGCGATTCTCGTCTTAATAAAGTTTTTTCTGCAATATTCTCTGGTAAATCCGGTTTACGAGTTACAGCGGGACGAATATTTACATCTGGATCAGGCATTTCATTTAGCCGCCGGATATATTTCTGTACCGCCTTTTACATCCTGGATTTCAAAAATTATCTATTTATTAGGCGGAGGAGTCTTTTGGATCCGGTTCTTCCCGGCACTTTTTGGAGCAATGACCATAATTACTGCCTGGCTGATAGTGGCAGAATTGGACGGCAGACTCTGGGCAAAAATTCTCACCTCGAGTTCCCTTATTTTTTCAATTCTAATGAGAGTAAATGTTTTATATCAACCAAACTCCTTCGATTTTCTGGTTTGGACGATGGTTTTCTATGGTTTGATACGCTATCTAAAAACCGAAAAGTCGGGCTGGTTCATATTTTTAGCAATAATCATAGCCTTGGGAGTGTATAACAAGTACAATGTCCTTTTTCTGCTAATTGGACTTTTTGTTGGAATTGGTATTTCCCGACAACGGATTATTTATAAGCGAAAAGCTCTCTATTTAGCGTTGGTACTTTGCCTGATTATGTTGCTGCCCAATATTATCTGGCAGATCAAAAATCATTTTCCCGTAATTCATCATTTTACGACCCTTAGTAAAACTCAATTAGTGCATGTCAAGCGGTTGGATTTTCTGATAGATCAGGTAAAATTTTCGCTCATCGGGTCCTTAACCATTTTAGCCTTTTGGGCGCTGATTTTTTACAAGCCTTTTCAACCCTACCGATTTGTGGGGTATACTTATCTGACAGTTATAATCTTGTATGTTTTATTCAGAGCGAAAAGTTATTATACTGTCGGACTTTACCCGGTCCTGTTTGCCATGGGGAGTGTATATCTCGAAAAGGTGTTGAAGAAGCCGTGGCAACCTGCCATAGCATTGCTGATCATTCTCCGGATTGTGCTATTTCTGGGAATAGTGAAATATATGATGCCGTTTCAGAGTCCGGCTGAAATAATAGCCAATAGAGAAAAGTACGAGCAATTTGGATTACTGCGCTGGGAAGATGGTAAAAATCATCAGTTGCCTCAAGATTTTGCCGATATGCTGGGCTGGAAAGAGATAGCTGCGATAGCCTTCAAGGCATACAATCTGCTAACCGAAGATGAGCGGGGATCCACCTTGATATTTACAGAGAATTATGGGCAGGTTGGTGCGATTAATTACTATAATCGCTATCGCCTGCCGGAAGCCTTCTCTTTCAATACCGATTACCTTTTCTGGTTGCCCGATAAAAGGCAGATTAACAATATGGTCTATGTCGGTCATCAACCGGATTGGTTAGTGAATTATTTCAAACATTGTCAGCTGGTTGGCACGGTGCAAAACGAATATTGTCGGGAACGAGGAACGGCAATCTATCTTCTTAAGGATGCCAATGATAAATTTCAATCCTTTTTCGACCAAATTGTCAGAGAACGCCGAGCCAGCTTTGATTGCTTTTAAGCCGTTGGGCATCTATCAAAATATTAATATTCTTTCGATACTAAGAATAATCTACGTACTAAAAAAGGATAATTATAAAAATAGATAAGCCAAAATAACCGCGACTACTAATCCCGGCAGCATATTGACAACTTTAATGGCTTTGATTTCCAGAATACTGATTCCTAATCCAATCAGCATCAATCCGCCAACTGCCGTCATTTCATTAATTACCACATTGCTGAAGAATTCTCCCAGCCAGCGGGCAAAGAGCGTCAAACCACCTTGGTAAATCAGTAAGGGGATAGCGGAGAAGATTACCCCAATACCCAGTCCGGATGAGAGAGCAATTGCAGCAAACCCATCCAGTAATGATTTCGCCAGTAGCAGGTTCGGTTTATTACCCAGCCCTTCCTCGAATGTGCCTAAGATGGTCATAGATCCCATGCAAAAGAGTAAAAACGCCGCGATTAAACCTTCGCTAAATTTGGCATTGTCCGAACCGATTTTTTCTTTTAATCCTTTGCCGAGGCGATTCAGGGCAAGGTCAATGTCAAGCAGTTCACCGATGATAGCGCCAATTACTATACTAAAAATCAGGATCAGATAATTGCTGGTTTTCGTTGCCATTGTGAATCCCAGGAAGAGCGTAAATAGCCCGATACCCTGGAAGACAATGGTCGTAATCTTCGATGGTAGACGGCGGTGTAAAATCAAGCCAATCGTGCTGCCGACAATCACACTGCCGGTGTTGATGAGAGTGCCCAGCATGAATTATTCTGGCTTACCTTCCGGGATGATGATCCAGCCAACGATATAGGTAATTACCAACGGCGCGATACCGGTCGCAATGGCTACAAAGACGAATAACAGGCGCACAATAGTTGGATCAAGATTGAATATTTCCCCAAGTCCGCCGCAAATCCCGGCGAGTTTCTGATCAGTTTTAGAGCGGTAGATTCTTTTCATCATAGACTCCTTGTTTGAAATTTATAGTTTAAATATACGAGCAATTAGATATTCTGGACAGTCAAATTTGTTGTCATGATAAGATAATTTGTTAACCAAATTTTTTCAAGGCTGATAATTGCCACGGTCTTTTAGCCACAGACATGATTTTTTCTTTTGGAATTATCAAAATATTTAGAAATTTAATTCGTAGTGAATCCAAAGAAAAACCTTGCTTACCAACTGCCTTATTGTACGTATCAAATGAAATAAACAACCGCAAAATCTTCACGGAGGTATAAAAATGAAAATTCAACTCACAGCAATGATTTTTATCAGTATCTGCTGGTCGGCCTGTGTATCAACCGGCAAGTACAATGTTCTTGAAGCTGAGGCGAGACGTTATCAGCGGGAGGTTAAATCCTTAGGTACGAAAACCGTCGAATACAGTAACTTACTGGAACAGGCCAAGCGAGATATTGATAGTCTGAAAACATTGATCAGGGAGCACGAAAACGAAATTACAGCTTTGACGGCTAAACTCAAGGATCTGCAGGCGAATAATGATCAATTGATGAATGCAATTAATGCCCAAGACTCCGAAAAGGACCAAATGATTGCTGGCTTGACTGCCTATAAGCAGCAGTTTGAAAATCAGATTGTTGACTATGAACAGGAGATTCAGCGGCTTAATGGTACGGTTGATGAGCTTCAAAAGCGACTGGATGACATTGTTCGGGATAAGGAAACCGCTATAAAAAATATGGCGACCACCTACAATGATCTTGTCTCGAAATTGCAATCTGAAATTCAGGATGGGCAAATTCAAATAACCCAATTGCAGGATAAATTGTCAGTTAATATTGTCGAAAAAATCCTGTTTGATACTGGAAAGGCGGATGTTAAGAAGGAGGGGCAAAATATTCTGGCACGGGTGGCACCCATCATGAAAGAGTTAAAGGGGCAGCAGATCAGAATCGAGGGTCATACCGATAATGTTTCGATTGGGAAAGCATTACAGAAGACTTTTCCGAGTAACTGGGAGTTATCTACCACCCGAGCCACGAACGTGGTTAGATACTTGACCGAGACTCTGGGGGTTGATCCGAGAATAATCTCCGCTACCGGCTATTCAGAATTTCATCCAATTGAAACCAACACCACAGAAGAAGGCAAAGCCTTTAACCGTCGGATCGAGATTGTGGTTGTACCAATAGATGTCGATCGGGTCGTAAAGAGCAAAATCTACGAGTAATTCGGAATTTGCTCATGAATCTAGTTCACTATATCACGGTATCTATTCTGATCATTACAGTGATATTCCTGATCCGCGCTGAAATTCGTAAAACCAGAAAGCAAATATATATCCTTAAACCGCTGGCCACTGCACTGATCCTGTTCCTGGTGATCTATGCATGGTGTGCTGGGCTGAATGTTTCAGCGTTTTACTCACTATGGATTCTGGTTGCGTTGGTGTTTTCGCTAGGCGGCGATATTGCTTTGATGTTTCAGGAACGTCCTCGTGAATTTCGACTTGGATTGGTCCTGTTTTTAATGGCTAATCTGATATACGCCGTCACGTTCTCTTCCTTTGGGGATTGGAACACAGCGCCGTGGTATGTACTCATAATTATTGGGTTTCTGGCAGCGTCCGCTTATGTATATCTCTATCCGGGACTGGGATCAATGCGGGGCTCGGTGCTAGTGTATATCTTCGTTATTTCCTATATGCTTAATCGGGCGATTGCGACAAATTTCGGAGAATTTTTTAACCGGGGGCAGGCCTGCCTTATTTCAGGTGGGGCAGGACTGTTTTATATTTCCGACCTGATCCTGGCCGTTCATCGGTTTCGCCGTTCGTTTTCCTATAATCGCATCAGTTTGGCCTTTTATTATGCAGGTCAATTAATGATTGCATGCAGCACGATTTCGTTGTAAAGTTAGCAGTAACAATAAATGTGAGGGGTAAGTATGGAAGCGATTAAGCAATTTTTTAGTCCCGAAATCATCTGGTTTATTCTCGGGCTGGTAATGCTGTTATTGGAGTTAGTTTTACCCGGGCTGATTATCGCCTTTTTTGGGATTGGAGCCTGGATTGTCGCATTGCTGGTATTATTGATTCCAACACTGTCATTGAACCTGCAATTGTTTCTCTTTTTAGTTGCATCAGTAGTATTACTATTGGCTCTCCGCCGGCAGGCTGCCAAGATATTCAAAGGTTTTGAGAAACAGAAGAATGTTGAAGCTAAAGATGTCGAAGAGTTTGTTGGTCACCGGGCAACAGTCATCCAGGCGATTGGTAAGAAAAAAAGTGGGAAAGTTGAATTCCATGGAACCAACTGGGAGGCTGAAGCCGATGAGGAGATTGAGGTTGGCGAAATGGTCGAAATTACCGGGAAAGAGAGTATTCTCTTAAAAGTCAAAAGAATTTAAGAGGAGGGAATCATGTCATCTTTTACAATAGTCTTGATTGGTCTAATTATTCTAATTTTGATACTCTTTTTTCGGGCAATCCGGATTGTTCCCCAGAAAATTGCCTTTATTGTCGAACGTCTCGGCAAGTACAATAACACTCTTGAAGCCGGTTTTCATGTTTTAATCCCATTTATTGACCGGGTAGCGTATAAACATACTTTAAAGGAGCAGGCAATTGATGTCCCGCCCCAAGTATGCATTACCCGCGATAATATTTCGGTCGAGGTGGACGGGATTTTATACATGCAGGTTGTGGATCCGCGCAAGGCTTCTTACGGAATCAACAATTACCAGTTTGCCTCGACTCAGCTGGCCCAGACTACCATGCGGAGTGTGATCGGTAAGATGGACCTGGATAAGACTTTTGAGGAACGCGATGTGATCAATAGTGCAATCGTTGAAGCGGTAGACAAAGCCTCCGATCCCTGGGGAGTAAAAGTCACCCGCTACGAGGTTAAAAATATCGCCCCGCCGCAGAGTATCAAGGATGCAATGGAAAAGCAGATGCGAGCTGAGCGGGAGAAGCGCGCCATGATTGCCGAATCGGAAGGGGAGAAGCAGGCGAAAATCAATCGGGCGGAAGGCGACAAGCAGGAGGCGATCGCTCGCTCCGAAGGTGAAATGCAGAAACGCATCAATGAAGCGGAGGGGCGGGCCCAGGAAATCCGCAAGGTTGCCATTGCAACAGCTGAAGGAATCCGGGAAATTGCCAAAGCTATCAATGAAAAAGGTGGCTTGAATGCGGTCAATCTGCGAATTGCCGAACAGTATCTGAATGAATTTGGCAAACTCGCCAAAACCAACAATAGTATTATCATTCCCTCGAATCTCTCCGACATTGCCGGATTAGTTAAATCGGTAACGACAGTCTTAAAAGAGCAAAAAAGCGAATAGAAGAGAGTAGCAATGATTCATGAACAAGACTTATTTCAAGGTGCAGACGGTCTGCGACTTTTCGAGCAGTCCTGGTACCCGGATAAACTGGTTCAGGCGGTTGTGCTCCTGGTCCACGGTCTGGCGGAACACAGTTCACGCTATGAACATGTGGCAAAATGCCTGACCGCTAATGGTGTGGCAATCGAAACTTTCGATTTGCGAGGACATGGACAGTCCGAGGGTGAGCGGGTTTATGTCAATTCCTTCGACGAATATTTACAGGATTTGGAAATTTTCTTCAAACAGGTTAAGGAGCGCTGTCCCGCCTTGCCGCTGTTTATTTACGGGCATAGTATGGGAGCAACAATTAGCACGCTGTACGTCATTAACCGTAATCCAGAAATCAAAGGTCTCGTTTTATCCGGGGTTACGATAAAGTTCGGGCAGGATGTTTCACCGGCTCTGATTAAAATAGGCGCTATTCTGGGAAAATATGCACCGCGAATGAAGACCACCCGATTGGATGAAAATTCGATCTCCCGCGATCCGCAAATTGTAAAATTATACAACGAAGATCCGCTAAACTACCGCGGAAAAATTCCGGCACGAACCGGCTGGGAATTGCTGCAGGCCATGCGTCGGATTGAACAACAGATGAGTGCAATCACTCAGCCAATTTTAATTATGCACGGTTCCGGCGATAAGTTGTCCAATCCTGAAAGTAGTCAAGAGTTATACGATGGTGTCCGATCCAGTGATAAAACCCTGAAAATTTACGACGGATTTTACCACGAAATTCATAATGATCCTGAACAGAAACGAGTCCTGGAGGATATTACCAACTGGATTTTGGCGCGGCTCTGAATTATCTTATCTACTGTAAATTTTGTTAATCATAGACTTGGGTAATAACTACTGATTATAAATCAACAGACAATGAACATCTGCATTAGTGAGGTCAAATGATCGGAATCTTATTGCAGTTGCTGGGAGCTATCGGCGTCTTTTTATTCGGTATGCGGGTAATGAGTGATGGTATTCAAAAGGTCGCCGGAGAACGATTACAGACTGCGTTGAATTACATGACCAGCAACCGAGTTATTGCAGTTTTTACCGGTTTTTTAATAACGGGGATTATCCAATCGTCGTCAGCTACGACAGTGATGGTAGTGGGATTTACGAATGCCGGTTTGCTGAAATTGACCCAGGCAATTGGAGTAATCATGGGAGCCAATATCGGCACTACAGTAACTACCTGGATAGTATCATTTTTAGGATTCAAGGTTGATGTTACGATGTTTGCTTTACCGATTGTTGGCTTTGGTTTTCCGTTTATGCTGAGCAAATATAAACGCCGCCGCGATTACGGGGAAATGCTAATTGGATTCGGTCTGCTTTTTTTGGGGCTTGGATTTCTAAAAAGTACGGTTCCGGATATTAATGCAGAGACCCTCTATTTTCTTGAGAAATGTTCACATATGGGATTTCTGACCTTTTTAATTTTTGTCACGGTTGGTACGATTATGACCATTGTTCTGGAATCCTCAAGTGCGGCTATGGCCATCACCGTGACTCTGGCGTTTAAAGGTTATATCGGTTTTGAGCCGGCGGCCGCGATTTGCCTGGGTGAAAATATCGGGACGACAATTAAAGTATTTATTGTTTCAATTGGGACAAGTGTCAATGCCAGAAGAGCAGCCCGCTCCCATTTTTTCTTTAATCTTATTGGGGTTATCTGGGTAGCTATAATTTTTCATCAGTTTTGCCGATTAGTCTTGTGGCTGGCACCATGGGATAGCAGTTTGCAAGCGAATCTGCCCTTGAATCTGGCCCTGTTTCATTCGATATTTAATATTTCTAATACCTTGTTGTTCTTGCCCTTTCTGGGGAAATTTGCGAATTTGATTGAAACGCTTTTCAAACCTACCGAAATTGATCAGTATCGTCATTATCAGTTACAATATATTAGTACCGGTGTCCAAGATGCGGTTCAACTGAATATTCTGAATGCCCGGGCTGAGGTCAATCGGCTGGGTGATATAATCGAGAAGATGTTTGACAAATTTCTAAAAGCTTTTCTGGCTCCGGATCGCAAAATTGGGGAATTGGTTACAGAAGTCAAAGAATTGGAAGAACTAACTGACCAGATGCAGGAAGAAATCTCTAAATACCTGGTGAAATGTTACCAGGAAGATCTTTCCGAAACCAATATCAGAGTTGTCAATGCCATGATGCGTATCGTGCATGAGCTGGAGAATGTCGCAGATTCAATCTTTAAATTAACAGTATTGAGTAAGAAGAAATTTGATAAGGCAATTGATTTCCAACCAAAGGCTGGCGAAGATTTACGGGCTTATTCCGGTCTGATTAAGGATTTTCTTGGTTTATATAGAAATCACCTGAGCACTGAATTTGACAACCGTGAAATCGAGAAAGCCTACCACATGGAGAATGAGATCAACCAGATGAGAGACTCACTCAGCAAATCAGCCCGCAAACGCATTCAGAAAGGCTCCAATGTTAAATCCGAATTGCTCTATATAGATCTGGTTAAATGTTTAGAGAATATCGGTGATAATTCACTGAATATTGCCCAGGCGTTGCGCATGATGGGGCAAGAATAGGGAATCTTAGAGTAAATACGAAATAGGATCCAATCATGTATATTTTAGCGATTGATCAGGGGACTACCGGAACCCGGGCAATCTTGTACGATCAAAAGGGTCAAATCGTACAGTCGGTTTATGAAGAGTTTACCCAATATTATCCGAAGCCCGGGTGGGTGGAACACGATCCCCTCGAAATCTGGCAGACGGTCGTCAACACGGTGAATCTCCTGACCCGCAATTACCGCGGGCAGATTGCTGCAGTGGGTATTACCAATCAGCGGGAAACTACCGTAGTCTGGGATAAAGTGACTGGCAAGCCGGTCTATAATGCGATTGTCTGGCAGTGCCGCCGGACGGCGTCAATTTGTGAGAGCCTGAAAAAATACGAGCCGGTATTTCAATCTCGAACCGGATTACCGCTGGATGCTTACTTCAGCGGCACGAAAATCAAATGGATTCTGAAGCAGATTAGTGGTTTACCAACTGACCGATTGCTTTTCGGTACGATTGACAGCTGGTTGATCTGGAAGCTGACAAAGGGGAAGGTTCACGCCACCGATTTTACCAATGCTTCCCGTACCTTGTTATTTAATATTGTTGATAAAATTTGGGACAGTGAACTGGCTAAAATAATCGGGGTGCCGTTGTCCATGTTACCCAAAGTCAAAGACTCGATGGACGACTTTGGTACGGTTGAGGCAATTGAATGTTTGAAAGGAGTTCCGATCTATGGCGTAGCCGGCGATCAGCAAGCGGCGCTGTTCGGACAGGGTTGCGTGGAGCGGGGAACAGTCAAGAATACTTACGGCACCGGCTGCTTTGCGATACTGAATCTCGGGGATTCCTTTCAACTGTCGCAGCAGGGTTTACTGACGACGCTGGCGATCAACCGGGAAGGCAAGTCCTGCTATGCCCTGGAAGGTTCGATTTTTATTGGCGGAGCAGTTATCCAGTGGCTGCGGGATGAGTTGAAATTAATTGCTAAGGCGGCGGACAGCGAAGCTGCTGCTCTCAAAGTGTCGGATAATAATGGAGTATATATCGTGCCGGCCTTTGTCGGACTGGGCGCACCGCACTGGGATATGGAAGCGCGCGGGATTATCACCGGGCTGACCCGCGGCGCCAATCGCAATCATCTGATTCGGGCTGCCTTGGAATCTATCGCTTTCCAGAGTTATGATGTGCTGGCTTTGATGGAAAGCGAGACGGGAATTGCGATCAAGCAGCTGGTAGTTGACGGCGGCGCCGTTGCCAATGATTTTTTAATGCAGTTCCAGGCGGATATTCTAAATAAACCGGTCCTGCGACCGGCAATTATCGAATCCACTTCGCTGGGAGCCGCTTACCTGGCAGGATTGAAGGCTGGATTTTGGACCAATATTGAAGAGATCCTCAAACTCAAAAAAGTTGATCGGACGTTCGAACCTTCAATGACAGCAGATGTCAGGGAGAAATACCTGAAAGGCTGGCAAAAGGCATTACGCCAGGCGAAGACAAGGTAGGTGTTTGCTCTAGATTTCCGATGTTCTATACAAAGTAGAAAATCAGGATAAATTGAGTATAGATAGAATGGATTATATTTGTAAGACCAATCTACTTGATAACAGGGAAAATCTGGCTTATATTTCTTAATGTTTGGTGCAATGTTATAGCAAATGGCAATAAATTATCGAGGTAATTAGGTGATAAAAAAAAATATGCCAGAATTTGTCTGTACTGTCACAGTTGGTGTGATAGAAAAAAATAAAAAATATTACAATTGGGGGAAAATATAAAGAGAGGAAAAATGAAAGATACCAAAGAAATCATTTCCTGTATTGAAGAACTTCGCTTTAAATTAGATAGACATCGAAAAGAAGATTTAAAGGAATATCCGACACGAACAATTTTCATAGACCCACTATTACAAGCACTTGGCTGGGATATCCGGGATCCTGACGAAGTACAACTTGAATATCCAACAATTGATGGCAAGTCTGTTGATTATGCACCGAAATTGAACCGTAAGCCAGTTTTATTTATTGAAGCTAAACCACTGAATGATACTCTTAGAGACGTAAAATCTATTACACAGGTAGTTGGATATGCAACAAATGCTGGTGTTGAATGGTGTATCCTGACTAATGGTGTTACTTATAAAGTATATCGGAGCACTGAAAAGGCAGAAGCTCCAGAAAAGTTGCTATTTGAAGTATCAATAGATCCAAAGGAATCTGAAGGTAGGTCAATTCAACAAATTGTAGAGCAACTTAAACGTTTCTCCCGGGATGCAATGGCCAGAGGAGTTCTTGACGAAATTGGTGAGCAAATATTTACTACGGGAAAAATACGTAAGGCTTTAGATAAACTTTTTCTAAATCCGCCCACTAACTTGATCAGAATTATTCGTTCAGTTATTGGTGATGAATCAATTAAACCAATGCAAGTAAAGGTGGCGCTTAAAAGATTATGGGCACAATCAACAGAAGTCGAAATACCCTCAACCAGTTATATTGGTGAAGATATTGGGAAATCTGAGACAAAACATGAAAGAGGAAAAGGCTTTGATGAAGATTATCATATACATGGAAAACCAAGAGAGGTAATAGAATTATTTAAAAACATTGATAAGTATTGTCGAGAATTAGACCTGAGTGTACAAAGAAAATATCTTGCCATGTACATCAGCTATTTATACGGTAAAGCTACATTCTGCTCTCTACACATCCAAAAAAGTGGTCTTCGTGTTTGGTTAAAATTAAATTATGCGCACTTAAATGAGCCTCCTGATTATGTTCGTGATGTTTCTAGTATAGGACACTGGGGAGTAGGTAATGTTGAAATTTGCATAGATAACTTTGAAAAATTACAATTTACCAAGTCTTTAATAAGAAAATCTTTTGAAGAAAATAAGTGATTATCTATACATTACATTATAAATAACATAAATCGAGAAGTTCGTCCGCTAATAGCAGATAGACACAAATCTTGAATTTTTCGAGATTTCATTTATACTGTAACAGTTATACCCTATGCTGAATCTAACAAAGCAAACCATCTCGGTTAATGACAATATCAGGAGGATAACATGAAAATCAAAGTCAAGAATAACGTAGATTGGATTGGCAAGATAGACTGGGAATTGCGGAAATTCCACGGCAATGAATACTCGACTCACCGCGGTTCGACGTATAACTCTTATTTAATCAAAGAAGCGAAAAATGTTGTTATTGACACTGTCTGGAAGCCCTATGCAAAGGAGTTTGTTAAGAACCTGAAAAAGGAAATAGACCTGAATAGGATTGATTATGTCATTGCCAATCATGCCGAGATTGACCATAGCGGCGGTCTGCCGGAATTAATGCAATCCATTCCACGAATTCCGGTTTATTGTACCGAAAACGGGATTAAATCGCTCAGCGGACATTATCATCAGGATTGGAATTTCGTTCCGGTCAAAACGGGTGATACGCTGGAAATAGGCAATGGGAAATCGCTGGTATTTGTGGAAATGAAAATGCTCCATTGGCCTGACAGTATGGCGACATATTTAACCGGTGACAATATTCTTTTCAGTAATGATGCTTTTGGGCAGCATTATGCGAGTGAGTATCTGTTCAATGATCTGGTTGATCAAGCCGAGCTGTTTGCCGAATGCATTAAATATTATGCCAATATCTTGACGCCCTTTAGCGCTTTGGTCGAAAAGAAAATCAGTGAAGTTCTGGCACTGAATCTCCCCATTGATATTATTGCGCCGAGCCACGGCGTAATCTGGCGGAGTAATCCAACTCAAATTGTGGAAAAGTATCTCAGCTGGTCGCGGAATTATCAGGAAAATCAAATCACCATTCTATATGATACGATGTGGGATGGTACACGTATTATGGCGGAAAATATCGCCCTGGGAATTAAAGAGGCAGATGACAAGGTCAATATTAAATTGTTCAATATTTCAAAAACAGACAAGAACGATATCATCACTGAGATATTCAAATCAAAGTTAATTCTGGTTGGCTCTCCGACGATCGGTAGGGGAATTACAAGTGGGACAGCCGGTATTCTTGAAGAGATTGAAGGTTTAAAGTTCAAAAATAAAAAAGCGGCAGCGTTCGGCTGTTATGGGTGGAGCGGTGAATCGGTCGCCAAGCTCAACGGTTTGCTGGAAAAATCAGGCTTTCAACTGGTAAATCCGGGTATTAAATGCTTATGGAATCCCGATGACGAAAGCATCTTGAAGTGTGTGGAATTCGGGAAAGAAATTGGTAAAAGCTAAATACTCTCACAGCAAAAATGCTGTATTTTATCTGGGATTTATTTTCAGTGATATATAATAATCAGGCTTAATCTATGGCTTAATCGGAATATCTATTCCGAGTCGAATTTAATTACTCTGACGATTGCCATACTGCAGACCGGGCAAAAACCTATCAGGCTTTTGGAGAACATTCGGCAATCGAGGAAAGGTCGGTACAATCCCTCCGAGGCATAGCCGGCTCCCTTGAAAGTTCCAACTTTTCCCCAATACTCCTGACTCAGCAGTAATTCCTTACGCGACTTACTGTCTTTATAGGGAATTTTATCGTATAGCGCCTTTTCCCAGGGAGTAGGAATCGGTGTGCTGTCTTCCACCAGCTTACGCCATTTCAATTGATTTTTATCGGTACAAATAGTGATATTCGGTTCCCAGGGTTCGATCCCTGGCGGATAAAATTCGCTATAAGCGACTTCGGAAGTGTAATATTCATCTGCCAATCCGCCAAAAGCATGACCGAATTCGTGGACGAAGACATAGTCAGGCCACCAGGAGCTCTCTTCATTTTCTGAGTGATTATAGCAGGTTGAGTAGAGATTAAAAATTCCACCGCCGCCGTACTTTGGGCTATTGATTAAAAAGTAGAGCTGATCATAGGGTGCATTCGCTGCGATATCCCGAATTCGTTGATTTTCAAAACCTAATACGTAACGGTCGGTCTCAAAGGAATTATATGAAAATTCAAAAGCAGATTTTACAAAAACACCTTTCTGAGGATCATCAATTCCGGACTCTTCCGATGGCACTTCCAAATACCAGACGTTAAATTGTTCTTGGAATTCAGAGAAAGGTGAGGCATTAAAAAAGACTTGCATAA
>Ga0315555_1001236_pt1 | contig 18442 bp, 13 predicted proteins | sample SalMarSW160380MG_FD_202113 | JGI IMG/M metagenome (GOLD analysis project Ga0315555, IMG submission 202113) | Salt marsh sediment microbial communities from the Plum Island Ecosystem LTER, Massachusetts, United States - Salt Marsh Sediment SW1603-80 ... | reverse complement strand
ACCATAGTCAATGGTGTTGACTATGTCTTTCTCGGATATAAACCATATTTTGCCCTTGTCATTTTGGGCATGGGACAAAATTTCCGAATACCGTTTCCGACCGACTATTATGGAACACCGCTTGACAGTATTCCGATGATGAAGGGAATTCTGAATTATGACCAGATTAAGTGCGTCGTGGATATAACCGCAGGCAATGTGGCTGATGCCTGGATTTCTTACGGGCAGGGAAGGTACAATTTTCCCCTTGCATTGGGTTTAACCGGGGTTATGGGCGCCGACTATTATCCCTTCTTAAATTCCCGGCAAATCTTCGGATTGATGGGGGGCCTGTTGGGCGCGGCGCAATATGAGAAGCTATCCGATAATCCCGGCCCGGCGATGGACGGTATGAGAATTCAGGTATATGCTCATATAGTCATTATTTTCTTTATTATCATCGGTAATATCGGATTCCTTGCCTCGCGCAAGAAAAGAATGGGTAAGGAGGTAAAGTAAGATGGAAGCTATGTCATTCGGTACCTTTATATGGACAACCCTGGGCGCCTTCTTAACCCTCTGTATTTTTTCGTTTCTTTACAGAGATAATGTTTTCTACAAAATCGCCGAACACCTGGTAGTTGGCGTCTCGGCCGGTTACTTTGTAATTATTCTCTGGCACAATGGCCTGCAGCCCAATCTTTTTGATATGCTCAAAGATGGTAATTCTTATTTCCTCTGGCTTAATTCCGCTCAACCATGGTATGTCATCCCGGCCATCCTGGGAGCAATGATGTGGACCCGTTTTTCCAAAAAATGGTCCTGGGTCAGCCGCTGGCCAATCGCCCTGTATATGGGAATCGCCACCGGTGTGGCGGTTCCTCTGGAAATGAAAAACCGAGTCAATCTGCAGCTTTATGCGAGCATGCAATCACTTGATTGGGGAAATTTCTTCGGGACCGGGTTTCTGGATGCCGCCTCCGGATTATCAGGATTAATTGTCTTTTTGGGCACCCTGGCAGCACTATTCTATTTCTTTTTCTCTAAAGAGCATACTGGCATGTTCAAAGGTGCCGCCAGATTTGGAATATGGATTCTCATGATCGGTTTCGGAGCATCATTCGGGTATACGGTCATGGGACGTATATCACTTTTTGTTCAGCGAATTCAATATATCGGCGATTGGACCAAAGTAACCTGGAATCCATCAAGCGGCGGCGGGTTTATTACCTTCTGGTTTTTGACATTCGGCATTTTTGCCGTATGGGCCATATATGAAATAATCAAATTTTTTAGAAATAGAGGAGAAATAACCGAATAATTAAAATAATTTCTTGATTACTTATAACTTTATGAGAAACGCCGCCTTAACGGCGTTTCTTTTTATAACAAACATGTGCCGATAAATACTTGATATACAATTGATTGCATTAATTAATTTATTTTTATAATCATAACCTCTTTGGGTATAAAAAATTATAAAGATTTTTTTCAGATTTCGCTTGACACGGCTGGGAACTTCCTATATATTCTTTTTTATAAGTTATAACTAATATACGGGTTCTTAACGAGTAACTAACGTCTACTCCAAGAAGAGAGGTGGGGGATGGCTAGGACGGCCGCATCTACGGACGTAAAGTCTAAAACAAAAACCAGGAGAAAAAAAGGTAAGGGGAAGCTTTCAACTCCGGAGGCTCGGCGGGAGTATCAACGACGGTACTACCAGATGCATAAGGAAAAGGCCAAGGAATATCAGAGGCTGTATAACCTAACGCACAAGAAAAAAGCGCGGGGAGGCAGGGGCAAAGCCAATTTTATGTGCCCTCGGGAGGTTATCCGGAATACTTTCAACACCGCCGATATTATGCATGCACCGGTCGAAAAAACTCTGAAGATTCTTGAGAAAATTATCAGCGGTGAGCGCTTTTTCACGATGTAGAGATTTTTATCCATTCAAAGATTAAAGGCGATTAAGGGAATTTTTTGTCCAAAATCGCCTTTTTTTGTTGCGTAATGTCTTAAGAACCGGTTATTATCCGGTAAAGATTGACTGAACAGGGAGATTATAATGGTTGCTACTAAGAAGAAAAAGAAAAAAACCAAAAAGACTGCAAAACCGAGGGCCAAAACCAAAAAGAAACCGGCCAAAAAAACCGCCAAGCCGGTTTCCATGCTGCGTAAGCCGGAGAAAAAAAGCTCTCCGGTTCGGGTCCAGGTAAAATCTAAAATAAAAGCCAAATCTAAAACCAAAACAAAATCAACCGCTCAATCTAAAACAGTGTCAAAAAAGAAGGTCAGGACAACTTTGGAGAATCAACCATGTTTCTTTTTCGGCGGTGGCAAGGCGGATGGAGACGCCACTCTGCGCGATTTGCTGGGAGGCAAGGGGGCCGGATTAGCCGAGATGAGCCGCATCGGAATACCGGTTCCGCCCGGCTTTACCATAACTACTGAGGTCTGTCGTATCTATTATGAAAATAATCTTGAAATCCCGAAGGATATTGACGCCGAGCTCGAAAAACAGATGGCCAAAATCGAGACCCTTGTCGGGGCCAAATTCGGTGATCCCGATAATCCGTTGCTGGTGTCGGTCAGATCCGGCGCCAAGTTTTCGATGCCGGGGATGATGGATACGGTGCTGAACCTGGGTTTGAACAAGGATACGATAACGGGATTGGCCAAAAAAACCGGCGATGAGCGCTTCGCCTACGATAACTATCGTCGCTTTGTCCAGATGTTCGGTAATGTCGTTCTGGGAATCGACAAGGATAAATTCGAAAAGATTATTGAACAAAGGAAAAAAGATAGAAAAATAAAGCAGGATTCGTCGCTTCAGGTCGAGGATCTTAACTTCATTATAAGGAAATTTAAATCCATAATTAAGCGTAAGACCGGCGAGTCTTTTCCGGATGATCCATACGTTCAGCTTCGCATGGCGCGCGACGCCGTTTTTCGTTCCTGGAACAATCCGCGGGCGATCAGCTATCGAAAACTCAATGATATCCCCGGTGATCTGGGCACGGCCGTTACCGTTCAAATGATGGTATATGGAAATATGGGAAACAACTCCGGGACAGGTGTCGGCTTCACTCGAAATCCGGCCTCCGGCGAAAAGGAATTTTACGGAGAATATCTGCTGAACGCCCAGGGAGAGGATGTCGTCGCCGGAATCAGAACACCCCAGCCGATATCACAATTGGCCGACGAAATGCCGGTCGTATTTAAACAGCTTAAGAGTCTGACCGGCAAACTGGAAAAACATTATCGAGATGTCCAGGATTTTGAGTTTACCATTCAGGACAGCAATCTTTATATGCTTCAGACCCGAACCGGCAAACGCACCGTCCAGGCCGCGCTTAAAATCGCGGTTGATATGGTCAAGGAAAAACTGATAACCAAAGAAGAAGCTCTGATGCGAATCGAACCGGCGCAACTGGATCAATTGCTTCATCCTCGGCTGGATTCCGGCACCGAATATGAAGTCATCGCGACCGGGTTGCCGGCCTCCCCCGGGGCGGCTTCCGGAGCGATCTACTTTACTTCGGAGGCGGCCGTTAAAGCCGCGTCGGCCAAAGGCGCCGGACCGGTTATTCTCGTACGGCAGGAAACGAATCCTGACGATATCGAAGGTATGAATGCGGCCGCCGGTATCCTGACTTCCCGAGGTGGCCGGACCTCGCACGCCGCCGTCGTCGCCCGTGGTATGGGTAAATGTTGTGTGGCCGGATGTGAAGTCGCCCGGGTCAATGAGGCCAAAAAGCAGCTTCAAATCGGCAAACTGATTATCAAGGAAAAGGAAATAATTACCATCAACGGTTCCACCGGCGAAGTTATTTTGGGAAGCGTCCCTACTATCGACCCGGAGTTATCCGGCGAGTTCGCCGAATTTATGACCTGGGCCGATGAGATCAGAAAACTGAAAGTCCGGGCCAATGCCGATACCCCGGTCGATGCTATCAAGGCTCGGAAATTCGGAGCCGAAGGCATCGGTCTCTGCCGCACCGAACATATGTTTTTTGCCGAGGAGCGACTCCCGATTGTTCAGGAAATGATTCTCGCCGATTCGGTCGAGGAGCGGCAGGATGCTCTTGATCGGTTACTGCCCTTCCAGAAAAAGGACTTCAAAAAATTATTTGACGTCATGGAAGGACTTCCTGTCACGATCCGGACCCTGGATCCGCCTCTCCATGAATTCCTTCCCGATAAAAAAGTAATTGAGAAAGAAATCGAGGAAATTGACAAATTCGACGAGGAGTATGAAGAGAAAATCGACAAGAAGAAAAAGATGCTTCGGCGGATCGATGAGTTGAAGGAGATAAATCCGATGTTGGGGCATCGCGGCTGCCGACTGGGGATCGTTTATCCCGAGATTACCGAGATGCAGGTCCGGGCAATAATCGAAGCTGCCTGCGAGCTGACCAAAGCCAAAAAGAAGATAATTCCGGAAATTATGATACCGCTGGTCGGACATGTCAATGAACTGAAAAATCAGAAAGAAGTCGTCCGGCGAATCGCCGACGAAATTATCAAGAAGACGCGTGTCAAAGATTTCGAATATCATGTCGGAACCATGATAGAAATACCGCGCGCCGCTTTGACGGCCGATGAAATCGCTCAGGAAGCCGATTTTTTCAGCTTCGGGACCAATGATATGACGCAGATGGCGATGGGATTCTCGCGTGATGATGCCGGCAAATTCCTTGGCTATTATGTCGAAAAGGGAATTCTCCAAAAAGACCCTTTTGTCAGTATCGACCGCAATGGTGTCGGACGATTGCTACAAATAGGAACCGAGAAGGGTCGGATGACCAAGCCGGATCTGAAGGTCGGCATCTGCGGTGAGCATGGCGGTGATCCCGATTCGATCGAATTTTGCGATATGGTCGGCCTTGATTATGTCTCCTGCTCTCCTTTCCGAGTTCCTATCGCACGACTGGCGGCCGCCCAGGCGACAATAAAACAAAAACAGCAAACGGCTGAAAGGGATAAGTAAAAATTAGAGGGATTTGGAAGCTGCAGGAAATTGAAAACCGCCTTCGGGCGGTTTTCTGTTTGGCATCGCAATAATCTCGGAGAGCACACGATGGAAAAACTCACCACCATCCTCATCGATGTCGGCTGGCCGATCGTCGATGAAGGCGAAGTGCAGGTCTTCTGGAATAACCGAATTAAACAACTTGTCGAGGAAAAAACCGGGCGGAAGGTAACCGATTCCGATATAACCAAACTTGAAAATGATGCTATCGTTTGCTACGCGCCATCCATGTTTTCTTACGTTATCTGGCAGTTGGTTAAACCGGACAGAAAGCTCTTTTATGATATCCGCAAACGATTTTATGATACTTCATACGTAAAATATTATCGTATCCAGCCCGGCGTTAAAGATGTTCTGAAAAAGCTGCACGGCAAATTCAAACTCGGTATTGCCGCCAATCAGCCGGAACGCGCTTACGAATTTTTGGAAAAAGAAGGCGTATTGCAATATTTCGATTCCACGCAGGTCTCCGACGAAATCGGATTTTCCAAACCGGATGTAAGAATATTCCAGAAAATCCTTGATAATCTCGGCTCGAAACCGGAGGAATCGTTGATGGTGGGCGACCGGCCCGATAATGATATTGTCCCGGCCAAATTACTGGGCATGAAAACGGTGCGTCTTCTGGTCGGGCCGCATAAAAATCAACAAATCCGCTATCCTCTGGAAGAGCCTGATTTCACGATAGAAAAGATGTCCGACCTCCTCGACATCACTCTGATTAGCAATAACTTATGACGATGCTTTTACTTTGTTAAAAATTCCGGAAATCAAAATACTCTTCTTTTAGTATGATATTTTAGTCTTCGCCAAAAAATGGTCGTGGAACCATTAAATATCATTAAACACATTCGAGTTTTATTCAGTCTTTATTTTCAGGGAAAGGAAAAAAATATGTTGTCAATCGGAGCTGTTTTTTTTATTATGTCTATGGAATTAAATTGCTAATAAAGGAGTGGTATATAATGAACAGGCTGTTTCTTATTTTAATTATTATCTGTCTGATAGTCGGCTGTGCGAAAGATATTATAATCCCCCAAGCTTCCGACCTGCGGGGTGACTACAAGGGGCTTTATGAAATCGATCCTGACACCGGACCAACACGCGAGCAATATATCGCCTGGACTTTCAGCGATAATAGATTCTGGATGACGGCCGACCGAACTGATGAAAAACCGCAAATATTCTGCGATGTCAACGGCTTCTATGAAATCACCGATATGATGGTCTTGAAAGATACCGTTGTTGCCGAGCAAACCTGTCAACATTATGAAGTCCCGGTCGGGGAATTCAAGATGAGGCGATCTGCGGATTCAGTGATTTTGAAACAGTATGATGTGGCCATTCATGCATTCAAAAATATAACTATTGTCAAAGTTTCGGAATAAGAAATAGTTGCATCGTATTTAGATTAAGTAATATTTCCGGAGGGGATGTCACATGAATAAAAAATTTCAAAAACTGTCTATCGCCCTATCCGCCATAGCAATATTTTCCATATTAATGGGCTCTTCGTGCAAGGATAAAGCCGTAGTATCCAATCCACCCGTGCCGACCACAGCCTATGAAGGTATTTATAAAAGGATCATAAATTACAGCGCCGGAGCCGCCGAGCAAATAGTCGACTCTCAGTTTGTCGAATGGAAATTCGTCGAATCGAAGTTTTACTGCCGAGCGATTAATAAGGAAAAGGCAACTCCTTTTGTCTGTGACTCTTACGGCGATTATGAATTTACTCAATCAGGGAAGATATTGCTTTCTAATATTTCTGCCATATCCCCGCCTTGCAGCAATGAAGAATTCCCCGGGGGCGAATTTTCACTGACGGCAAATCATTATCCCGGCGAAATAGACTCACTAATCATGGAAGATTTGACTCCAAATGATATATTTATAAGTATAAAAATGGTGAGAGTTTGGTCCGTTCCGATTTAAGGTTTTTGATTAAAGGAGCTTTATGGAGCGATTTAGATTAGAAAGAACAGCAAAAACACACTTTATTTATATTATCGCCGGTATAATTTTTATTTCATTAATTCTGCCGATCGGTTGCAGCAAGGAAGAACCGACCGCCCCGGTTTCATTCAAGCCCCCGGGTGTTTACAGCGGCACATATTATGTCCTGAGGGATTGGCAGACTCCGAACGAAGATATGTCCTTAGCGAATATTACAATCGATTTTAAAGGCGACCTGACATATATAATGACGGTTAATTCCGTAACGCCGGAAAGCCAATTCAGGCCTTGCAGTGTAAACGGCTCATATGTATTCAGAGGGGATTCGTTGACTTTCACTTATACCAATAACAATCCTAATCCTCATCAGGAAATTTGTGATCCCAGTGTCGGGCCTTTGGGCGTTTTTGAATATAGTGTTGTACAAAACACTCTGATGTTCATAAGCAGGGGAACCGATTATCGCAAAATCGAATTGGCGGGAAAATAATAGTATTCGATATTTATTGGATTGAGGCCGCGAATCCTTCGCGGCCTCTTTTATTTGCCTGAAATTCTACTAAATTGATTTTTTTACTGACATCCATTGTCAGGGGGCAGGCCTATACTCGAATCAGGCAACATCAAAACGCCGGCAGGATGGCGTTTGAAAAACCTGATTGAGAGGAAAAAATTATGCTTGCCAAAGTGTATTCGTCGGCCACACTGGGCGTTAACGCCTACACGGTTGAAGTCGAAGCCGATATTCAGCAGCAGTTGCCGTCTTTCATAACGGTCGGCCTGCCGGATGGGGCTGTTCGGGAATCCAAAGAAAGGGTCACCGCCGCCATAAAAAATTCCGATTTTGTCTTTCCCAGCAAAAAGGTCACCGTCAATCTCGCCCCGGCCGATATACGCAAGGAAGGTTCCGCATTTGATTTGCCGATCGCCGTCGGCATCCTGGCCGCCACCGGCCAAATATTGCGCGAGCAATTCGACGATTACGTCATGCTGGGTGAGCTTTCACTTGACGGCGCCATCCGGCCGGTTCCCGGTGTCCTTCCGATGGCCATGCATATTCAGAAAGCTGACGGCTTTAAGGGTGTCATCGTCTCCAAAGAAAATGCCTCGGAAGCGGCCATGGCTCAGGATTTGCCCGTCTATCCGGCTTCGTCGCTCAAAGAAGTGATTCACTTTCTGGAAGACGAAAGCGCCATCAGGGCATTCGAACTGGATGTCGAGTCGGTTTTTTCGACCGCGAGAAAACATGATGTCGATTTTTCCGATGTCAAAGGGCAGGAGTCGGCCAAACGAGCGCTGGAGGTGGCCGCTGCGGGAGGTCACAATATTATCATGATCGGCCCGCCTGGCTCGGGCAAGACCATGCTGGCGCGACGTTTGCCGACCATCCTGCCTGACATGACCGTCGATGAGGCGCTGGAAACGACCAAAATCCACTCCGTTGCCGGCCTGTTGCCGGAAAACACTCCATTAATCGCGGTTCGACCTTTTCGATCACCGCATCATACTGTTTCCGATGCCGGCCTGATTGGAGGCGGGCGAATTCCGAAACCGGGCGAAGTTTCATTGGCGCATCACGGTGTTCTGTTTCTGGATGAAATTGCCGAATTTCATAAGGACGTTCTGGAAGTTTTAAGGCAACCGATGGAAGACGGGCAGGTGACGTTGTCACGGGCGACCACCTCCCTGACCTATCCCGCGTCGATTATGCTGGCGGCCGCCATGAATCCCTGTCCGTGCGGATATTTCGGCGATAACAGCCATGAATGCAACTGCACTTCGGCATCTATCCAAAGATACATGTCGAGAATCTCCGGACCGCTGCTTGACAGAATCGATATTCATATCAATGTTCCCTCGGTTAAATTCAAAGAGTTATCGTCCGAAGCCTGCGGTGAAAAATCGGAAATTGTCCGCGGGCGCGTGAATGCCGCGCGGCGACGTCAACTGGCGCGTTTCAAGAACGAGAAAAAAATATTCTGCAACGCGCATATGCAGTCCAAAGACATAAGAGAATATTGCAAAGTCGACGAAAAATCGAAAAGCCTCCTAAGTCTGGCTATCAACCGCCAGGGATTATCGGCGCGCGCGTATGATCGTATTCTCAAAGTCGCGCGGACAATCGCGGATTTGGAAAATATCGACGATATTGACACGACGCATATCGCCGAGGCCATCCATTACCGCTCTCTCGACCGGAACCTGTGGATGTAATCGCCGGTGCCGTACGCCCGGGAGACCCTCGGTCGAACCACCGAGGGTCTCTTTTTGTTAACAACCTGTTAGATTGTTTTTGAACTCTTGACATTTTTCCCCGTACATATAATTTGTTAGTCCTTATGAGGTAAAGCTATGACTGAACAAACCAGAATGGAAAAATGGCTGCTGCATGCCGGGCGGATGCTGACGACGACGCTGGATTATGACGAACTCATGAAGCTGGTCCTGGAGTTGGCCGCCAAAGCGACCGATGCCGAAGCCGCTATTGTATGTCGCATCGATAAAGATGTTGAGCGTATGCGTATCCGTTTTTCACGATGCTGTGATGATGAAGTCAAATATTTTAAGCTCCCCGGGGAAAGGAGTATTATCAGCTGGGTGGCCGATCATCGCGAGCCAGTTATAAGCAACGATCTTAAATCGGATGATCGCTTCAGCCGCGAAATTGAGGATATAGTCGGATTGAAATTCCGATCAGCCCTGGTTGTTCCGCTCATCGGCCGCGAGCACATGATCGGCGTCGTCGAAGCAATTAATAAAGTCGAGGGCGAATTCGATAACGTTGATCTGGATACGCTTGTTGGTCTTGCCAATCAATTTGCGGTAGCTATCGACAATGCCAATCTTTATCGTGAAGCCAGTAATAAAGCGGTCGAGCAAAAATTGCTTTATGATGTCAGCAAAACATTATCGAGCACGCTTAATATCGACGAAGTCCTTAAGCAAATACTGGAATCTTTGCAAAGAGTCGTCGGCTATGTCGCGGGTGGTATATTTCTTGTCGATGAGAAAAGCAGCAATATCAACACCGCCCATTCGGTCGGTTATGCCCGCGGAAGCGAAGAAATATTCCAGCTCAAAATCGGGCAGGGGCTGGCCGGATGGACCGCCAAAACCGGTGAAGCAGTAATTATCCCCGATGTTTCCAAGGATGATCGATACTTGAATACCAACCCGGGTACAAAATCCGAAATCGTCGTCCCGATAAAAATGGATAGTCGTATTATTGGTGTCATTAATCTCGAGTCGGATAAGATTTCCGCATATAACCGCAACAGCCTCGATTTGATTACCGCTTTTGCCAGTCATGCCGGCATAGCGATTGAGAGAGCTTATCTCCATAATAAAATGCTGGAAAGTGAACGATTTGAACAGCAGCTTGCGATTGCACGTCAGATTCAGCTCACTTTTCTGCCGAAACAAAATCCGGTTATCAACGGCTATGATATATCCGGTATTAATATTCCCTCGGAAGAGGTCGGCGGCGATTATTTCGATTTTCTGAAAATCATCGATAATCAAACCGGTATCGCCATCGCCGATGTCTCCGGCAAAGGTATCCCGGCCTCACTGATTATGGCATCGTTTCGCGCCTCGCTGATTGCCGAGATTCGCAACAACTACGCCATCCGCGTGATATGTAAAAAAGTCAACTCCCTCTTATGCGAATCGGTCGAGCAGGGGAATTATGTCACCGCCTTCTACGGCGTTCTCGATTCCAAAAATGACATTTTTACCTTCTCCAATTGCGGGCACAACCAGCCGATTTTACTTCGTCAAAACGGCGATGTTGAATTTTTAAAGGAAGGCGGCCTGGCCCTGGGAATAATCCCGGACAAAGATTATGAGGAGCGTCCGATTTATTTGCGATCGGGTGATTTAATCTTTTTCTATACCGATGGTGTCACCGAGGTTGATAACGACAAAGGCGAAGATTTTTCGGTCGAACTTTTGGTTAAGACACTGCAGGAATTTCGCCCTCTACCGGCGCAGGAAATTCAGAGTAAAATTTTCGAACGGGTCAAGGAATTCGCCGCTGATTCCTTTGTTTTCGACGATTTAACTATGATTGTTTTGAAAAAGCTGTAAACTATCTTACATATATTATTTATGCAAAATATTTAATCGATCTGCGGAGGAGATTGACCGGATAATATTAAGTTGACAGATGAATATATAAAGTTAAATTACCGATAAGAAAATACCAAATCAAGGAGGAAGAATGAGAAAGTTACTTGTCCCAGCTATTTTGGCGGTTACTTTAATCTTCGCTGTTTGCAGTAAGAATGATGATGACGGTGGAACGACACCGGTGGAGCCGCCACCCGAGCCGGCTCGCGTCGTTGTCGATATATTAGCCGCGGCGCCGACACTTTCAAGTGTAAACGAGGCGACATGGTCGAATGTCGATTCTTTTATGGTAAGAATTGGTCACGACGCAAATACTTATGGGAAAAACAACAGCCTGGGCGAACAGGATTTGGTAATGAAAGCCATTCTGAATTCAGACACACTTTATCTTTGGCTGCGCTGGCATGATCCGTCGGGCGCTGATACCCTTGCCAATCGTTTTAAGAAAATGGCGCTGCCAAATATATGGGATTATCTCAATCTTATCGGACAGGATATGTTATTTATAATATTTGACGCGCAAGATAATGGTACGGAAATGGCCGATTGCGCCACTATGTGTCATGCCGATGGCATGAAAACCACCGGCGGCGGACATGCGGACGTATGGAAATGGATGGCGACGGCATCTGTCCCGGCCAGAATGGCGATTGATGAATGGCTCTCGGGTACTGGTAGTGCGGCTGATGCCACTATCAATGATTATGCCATAAGAGATAACAATAATTACGGGGTACCGCAATGGATGCATGAAGATTCTGTTGAGATCGAGGTGCCGGTACTATACTGGGATAAAGCGGTAACGTTCAAGAATGATGCCTTGCTTAGCGATACGACCTGGCCGGAAAATTATATCATGCCTGGGTATGTGATTGATTCTACACTATTCTATTTGGACACCAGTCGAAGTCTCAATGATGTCAGGTCAATCGCAGAGTATAATCCTACTGCGCACGACTGGACCGTTGTTTTTGCCCGTCCTTTAAATTCCGGTCATATCTACGATGACGTTAACATGGCCGGTATGGATTCTATTCAGTTATCGCTCGCCGCGACGAGCAATCATCCCGATTCGGTTATCGCCCCGCAAACCAAGCCGGCTCATTCCGGCTCGGAGCCTTTCTGGATGATATTAAAGCCTTAAGTTAATCACTGATTAAACACAAAAAACCGGCCTCAAATGGCCGGTTTTTTTTATCGGATAAAAATACGATTGGCTTTCAATTAAAGCTGTTTAGATGTCCTGTTTTCGGCAGGAAATATTGATTTGACAAGATAGTAAAATTGCGATATAATAGCCGATAATTGGTTTTGCCGAAAATTATTGCATCGACGACAAAGGCATAAATTATATATGGATCATAAAAAATTAAAAAGCCTGATAAAACCGGTAGAACCTGACCTGAATCTGTTTGACCGGCGACTGGCCGAATGTATCAAACATGATTCACCATTGATAACTTCCATCGCCCGACACCTGATGCGCAGCCAGGGCAAAAGAATCCGCCCCGCCTTTACGTTTCTGTCTTCGCGGGCGGCGGAATTCTTTACCGAACACACCATCGATGCCTCGCTCGCCATCGAGCTGATTCACACCGCCACTCTGCTGCATGATGATGTCGTTGACGACGCCCGGATACGCCGCGGTATGGAAACGGTCAATTTCAAATGGACGAATCTTATCTCGGTCCTGATGGGTGATTACCTTTTTGCCAAATCATTTCGGCTGATGGTTTCGACCGGAGTGCTGGAATTTGTTTCGGCCGTGTCGGTGGCGACCGAACGAACTTCGGTCGGCGAACTGCGCCAGATCGAGGAGACCTCGAATTATGATCTGTCGGAAGAAGAGTACCTGAAAATTATTTCGGATAAAACCGCCTCGCTCTTTGGGGTTAGCTGCGAGGCCGGACCCATTCTGGCCGGAAAAAACGGTAAAATCAGAAAACAATTTTCCGCCTTCGGTGAAAAAATCGGGCTAGCCTTTCAAATTGCCGATGATCTACTGGATTTTGTCGGCGATGTCGATGTCACCGGCAAAGAGCCGGGAAACGATATCATAAGCGGTAAGGTTACGCTACCCTTGATATATACGCTGCGTCACGGTGATAAAAGGAAAGGCCGTGAAATCTTAAAAATTCTCGGCAACGGCGCCGATAAGAGCCAGTTTAAAAAAATCCTCGAGTACGTAACCGAAGCCGGCGGAATAGATTACGCATATCGCCGCGCATTTGAAATTGCCCATGAGGGATTGGCAATGGTCAAAGGACTGAAAAACTCGGTATATTTCGACTCTCTTCTGGGAATGGTTGATTTTTCCACCACCCGGGCGGCGTGAAATTTCCCAAAAAAGTTGTTGGTGGTCTCAGGCTGGATGTGTAAAAAGATATTATGTATGGTATTACTGATTTATCGCTCAATTTCCTGACGGGCCGGCCATTCTTAACGGGGATTTTTTTTATTCTCTTTATTTTATTCGCCGTCTATCTCTATCGCCGTACTAATCCGCCCCTACCGAGATTAATCCGGGGTATACTGATCGCGTTAAGAATTATCGCTCTGGCAGCTTTGTTTTTGGCGCTTTTTGAGCCGGTCTTGTCATTTCGGCGGGAATTCGAAAGAAAACCGAAGCTGACATTACTGGTCGACCGCTCGAAAAGCATGGATATCGTCGAAAACGACAAAAGCCGCTCCCAACGAGTCGATTCGCTATTGTCCTCGGATCGATTCGAAAATTTCGCCGACTTTTTTGACGTTCATAAGGTTTCATTTGCCGGCGACATTTTTGGTAATCAACCGAAGGATATCGAAAAAACTGCCCTCGGCGAAGTCCTGGACAAACTCGCCGGGCGCGAGATGGCACAGCCGTCCGAGGCCTGGTTGCTTTTATCCGACGGAATCTCCAACAGCGGTATTTCGCCGGTTGAGGTCACCCCCGACATCAACACTCCCATTTATTCAATAGGCTTTGGGTTTCTTTCATCGGAGAAAGATGTTGCGATCGGGCAGGTCGAGCACAATAACATTGTTTTTGCCGGCAAACCGACCGACGTCAAAGTGCAGATTAGCTGGCAGGGTATGGATAATGACAATGTAGCCGTCAAAATTCAGAGCGGCAACAAAACGCTTGTCTCCAAAAATGTCACATTACCGCCCGGTAATCTTAAGGATGAAATCGAGTTGAAATTTTCTCCCGAAAAACCGGGTCAGCAGGCTTTCACCGCTTCCGTAACCGGATTTGCCGATGAGATTTCGCCTGACAATAATAAACGTTCATTCTCGATGACAGTTCTCAAAAGCCGGATGAAAGTCCTCCTTGTCTCCGACCGGCTGGACCAGGAATACGCCTTCTTGAATCGTTTCCTGTTGAATTCCGAATCGGTCGAATTAACCCAGGTCGTTTATAAAAAAGGCGGCGGATATTATCGGGATGCATTCCCCTCGGAGCAGGCCGCTCTTAATCGCTACGACCTTATAATTCTTTATAACATTGATATTAACTCGTTAAAATCGAAAGATGCCCTTATCGAATCTTTCTTAAAAGACAAAGGTGGCGGAATGTTCGTTTTGCTCGGCGATAATTACCTTAAATCGCCCTTTCCGCGCTGGCTCGATAAGTACCTGCCTTTTGTCGAAACCCGGAAAAAGAGCAAAGTCCTGAATTTAAAATATAACGGGCGGCCGGCCGAAAATAACCTTTTCCACCCGGCATTAAGGATTTCCGACAGCCGTCAGGGAATCCGCGAAGCATGGCAGAATCTCCCCCACTTTGAAGCACTGGTGCCGCTCGATTCGATGACACCCAATTCGGTGGTTCTGGCGACGGCCAGCCTGCAGGGAGAGCGAACCGATTACCCCATTTTGGGATATCGCCGATTCGGCGCCGGAAAGGTGCTGGCGACTTCAGCCATGCCCTATTGGCACTGGGCCTTTTTCGGTTATGGATTCGTGGGCGATGATCACGAGTATCGTCAGTTTCTCCACGGTATCGTCAATTGGTTGTCGATAAAAGAAGAATCCGACCCGATTACGATCAGCCCGGATAAAACAATCTATACTCGCGGTGAAAAAGTCAGCTTCAAAGCCTCTGTTTTTGATCTCGGGTTTCGTCCTATTCTGGGTGCTTCCGGATATATCGCCCTGATCGGTGAAAACGATAACGATACGACTATTTCGCAATTCGTGGAAAGCGGCGACGGTTTATATCGTGCCGATTATGATATTCTTCCCCCCGGAAGATATAAATATATCGGCAAAATCGAAAAGGAGGGAAAAAAACTCAAAGAAACTTCGGGACAGATTGTAATCGAGGCTTTCTCCATTGAAGAATTTCAGAGACGGCCCGATTTCGGTATCCTCGCCGATGTATCGCGCAAGACGGGCGGTGATTTTTATGCACTGAATAATGTCGACAGCCTGTACAATTCTGTCGGCAAAGAAAGGGTCACTGAATCGGTTCAAAAAGAGATAATATTGTGGAATAAATTCTGGCTTCTGGCTCTTTTTATTCTGGCCCTCTCAGCCGAATGGCTGCTGCGAAAACAATTCCAGTTGATTTGATTCTTCTGAAATAATGTGTTGATAAATTATCCATCTCGAGTTTTATTGGTGTCGTGTGAATACAGGATGAGGACGGAAAAGCATGAAAATAGCTGTTATCGGCTCCGGTTTGATGGGACAGGCGATCGTTTATGATTTATGCCGCGCCGAAAATGTAGATAAAATAGGCGTATATGATTTTGATTCGGATCTGGCCGAGGAGGTGGCTCGAAAATTCGGAAATGAAAAAACCATCAGCGGACAAATCGACGCCGGCAACGAAGAGCAGGTTATCGAAGTTTTGCGGGATTATAACGCCTGCATCTCGGCCGTAATTTTTAAATATAATCCGGGACTGACCCGGGCCGCCATAAAGACCGGAACACATTTTTTCGATCTCGGTGGAAATAACGACATCGTGCGGCTCCAATTCGAAATGCATGACGAGGCCAAAGCCGCTGATATTATTGTCATTCCGGACTGCGGCCTGGCGCCCGGGATGGTTTCGATACTGGCTGCGGCCGGTGTCAAGGAATTCGATAAAGTATCATCGCTTAAAATTCGCGTCGGTGGTTTGCCCCAGAACCCTCGACCGCCGCTTAACTATCAAATGGTTTTTTCGTCGGAAGGTTTAATCAACGAGTACTGGGAACCGGTCGTGATTCTCGAGGAGGGCAAGAAAAAAATCGTTACACCCATGACCGGTTTGGAAGAGTTGGAATTTGACGGCATCGGCAGGTTGGAGGCTTTTTATACCTCGGGTGGAACATCAACTCTGCCCGACACCTATAAAGATCGGATTGATTTTCTTGATTACAAGACAATTCGATATCCGGGTCATTGTCGAACTTTCAAACCGATGCTTGAAATCGGGCTGGGCTCCAAAAGCGCCGTTAAAGTCGATGGACAAAATGTCGAACCGCGGGAAGTACTGAAAAAAGTCCTTGAAAAAAATCTGACCTTTAACGATCCGGATCTGGTCTTGGTCAAATTATTTTTTGAGGGGATTAAAGACGAACAGCCAAAAAAAATGGTTTACGAAATCATCGATCGTCAGGATACACGCACCGGGTTGACTTCGATGATGCGCACCACCGCCTTCCCGGTATCTATAATCGCGTGGATGGCCTGTTCCGGTCGGATAGACCACCGCGGCGTCGTTCCCCAGGAAATTGCCGTCGACCCGGCCTTTTTCATCGCACAATTGAAAAAAAGAAATATAAATATTTCGATAAAAAATAATTAATTCACTCAGGCTGTCAATTCGGTCGTTGTGAATATCTGCCGGTATTTTGTATAGAAAATACTCACTTTTTTAAAATATCTATCACCGTTTTTATTTTGATTTAGTTGTCTGAAGGATTTTTTCGTTGACAAAGCCGCTATAATCCATATATTTAATATGCATGCTTCTTGATAACGAATAAGTTAGTTTAAAACTCATATCAGGCCATTCTTTATTCTTGGAGGAAGTATGCTTTACCGATTTTTTAGCAAGGTTGGAATCCTCTTTACGGCATTTTTAATACCGATATTATCGGTCGCTTATTATATAGACAAACCGGCATCGGTAATCGACCAGCCCGAAATAAGCCGAATAATTGTCAAGTTGCCGGCCGAAAGCAAGATCAAACTTTCAACCGGCGTCGATGGCATGGCCAGAACCGGTCTCGAAGCGGTCGATAACATCGCCACCGAATTTTCAATAAGGCAAATGGAACTGTTATTACCGGATGCAGTTAATGCACGTTTACCCGACAACTTAAAGAATCTTATTGTTATTCAAATACCTGAAAAAGCCGACCTTTCAGAAATTGTGGCGAAATTCGAAAAATTACCGGAGATTGAATACGCGCATCCCGATTGGCCGCTGGAGCTATATGAAACTCCCAATGATTCTCTTTACGGGGAACAATGGGCGCTTAATAATATCGGCCAGGGATGCCGCTCGGTTATTCGCATTCCCGGTTATGAAAACGATACTCTTGGAATTATTTACGGATCTCCCGATGCGGACATCGATTTTCAGGAAGTGTATGATAATCCCCCGGATCAAACCGAGACCGCAGTTGTTGCTATAATCGATACCGGCGTCGATACTGATCATCCTGATCTGGTCGGCCGTATCTGGACGAATCCCGGTGAAATCCCGGATAACGGCCTCGATGACGACCATAATGGATACATCGACGACGTGCACGGCTGGGATTTTAGCGGAGGAAGTCTCTCTCTTCCTCCCATAGAAGACAATGATATCACCGATCCTCACGGTCATGGCACTCACTGCTCAGGTATCGTAGCGGCAGTTACCGACAATCTAAACGGTATTGCCGGCATCAATTATGATTGTCGTATTATGGGGCTTAAATTTTATCCCAACATGTTCACATCATTCGCTGCCAGGGCTATAATATATGCGGCCGACAATGGCGCCGATGTAATAAGCATGAGTTGGGGAACGCCCTGGGTGACCAGTGTTTTGGAAAACGCCCTTAGCTATGCTCGATCAAAAGGCGTTATTTTATGTGCTGCCGCCGGAAATGACGGCTATGAGGCCTATAATTATCCGGCCGCGATTTCCGGAGTGATAACGGTTGGCGCAACGCAGTGGGAAGACAAAGTTACGACTTTTTCTACATACGGCAGCCATTTGAATATTTGCGCTCCCGGACAATCGATTTTATCTTTAAGGGCGGATTCTACCGATATGTACTCATCGACGGAACCGGGTGTTCATATCATTGATAACATTTATTATCTGGCCTCCGGAACCAGTATGGCCTGCCCCCATGTCGCAGCAGTGGC